>Ga0307515_10010715_pt1 | contig 17514 bp, 17 predicted proteins | sample 17_EM_MG_FD_194513 | JGI IMG/M metagenome (GOLD analysis project Ga0307515, IMG submission 194513) | Populus trichocarpa ectomycorrhiza microbial communities from riparian zone in the Pacific Northwest, United States - 17_EM | ecosystem: Host-associated > Plants > Roots > Unclassified | place...
AAAACACTCCAACGACAATTATTAATGCTTTACTATATAATTTTTTTTATCTACTCACAATTTCCATCAAGTTAAATGATTTTAGCATTTATTAATCTCGAGGCCTATGTCAATACTTATTCTATATAATCGTATGCCTTTTAGTAAGAGCTAACTAATCAAACAGGATATATAGTCGCGAATATTACTCAGTTTGGCACGAGGTCCCTAACTAACAATAAAACTCACAGCATAACTCTCGTCATTTTTGCCCTTTCTCCTCTCTTTTCTCGTCAGCTCAACTTCGACTAACCCTTTTTTTGGAAAATTCTGTCTTCAACACAGTCAAAGTAGAGCGTCCATGACCCTTGCCCCTCCTTAACAGCTACGAAACCTCCCAGCCCTCTAAAATGTTTCTCTTTTCTGTCCCTATGCAATCCCATAGTCTGACAAGGTAAGGTCCGGATTCTATTCACGTCCCATACTTGATCTTATAAGTGTCTAGATCCACGTATATCCAATTCAGCTATAGAAGTTCGTTGGTAATCGTAGAGACTAGTCCTTCTTCGGTGCAGGACCAGTCCCGGTCGGGGTAAGGGAGGAAATATCCTAAGAATGGGTGCTAAGAGCATATAGCAGAATCATCGACTGGTTCATCAGCTTCAGGCGCCGCAACATACAGCTAAACCCCCGTTACAATTGGACTGATGTAATGTTCAGGTTGAGATCTACGCAAGAGTCAAAGGAGATGTTATAATTGGATTATTGTGAGATGTGAGTTGAATCTCAGCCTTACAGACTGTATTAGTAATATAATACAGTACAACGTAGCATAAATTGAAGCCTTTGTCTAATGTGTTCGAGGCCATAGTAGGTCTTTGCTGGTCTTATCGCCTCAGAATGCATTACTCTGGTGCAGCAACTGCCAAAGATATATAGATAAATCCACAATCCTGCACTTTCGATAGTGTTGTTGTGTTACTGTTGCTCGTGTTTTGTACTGTTGGAACAACCCTACTAACGGCGCCTAAGCTCTTGATTTGAATCATTTGATGCTAACACCCGTGTGCCAATATTATGATGTCGCGCTTCATCAAGAAGGATGCAATGCCCAGTTACATCATTGCGTTTTTAATTATAGTGAATACCGCGGCAGGGATCTTACCGGACCGGAGTGGAGTGGATTTGACCCCCAAATCCACTCCATACGCTGAGGAGGCGGTGGAGCTCCAGGACTCCGATACGGCTCTAGATTAAATATATACTATAAATAGTCAGTCTTGGCAGAAGGTAAGGAAAAGGTAAGGAAGGAAGGACATACTAAATTAACCCTAAATTATAAAGCCTCTATATAAGAAGCTTTATGATCTTCTACCCTAAGCGCCTCCTTAAAGGCAGTATATGCGCCCTTATCGTGGCTCTCACTTTCGTTATTATCTGGCTCTATAACCACTGGCTCACCCCCCGGAGGTGCCTCCGCTACTGCATTTGCTACTATATTTACTGCTGCTTCTACTGCTGCCTTTACGGCTTCCTCTATAGTTTCCTCATACGCGGCAGCTCGAGCCTTTAAGGCCTCCTTTGGCAGGATAAACCTTAATTATTAATTAAGTTAGAATAGTCTCGCTATACTTCTTTAACAAGCCTATACAGCCTTACCTAATATTAATAAGGTAAGTTAACGCTATAGATCTTCCGCTTGATATAATAGGGAGCTCCTACATCTTCTTTAACATTTTTTAAATATAATAGTAGTAATATATAATTAAGCCGTTGTGTCGACTAAGTGGCAATAGGGTGATGGAATATAAGTCAAAGAATTTTATAAAGGGAGAAGTATATTTGTTAATTTCACGCGTTATCTTTGAGAATCTTATTAAGCTCTGTACGAGGCTCTGTACGAAGCTCTGTAGAAAGCTTATATAAAGCTCTACGAGGGAGGCTCTAGATCTATCACGAGAATTAAGGTTTTATCTATGCGTGATGTACGGCATCTATGCTATAGTGCAACATTCGGGCGGACTTTGAAGGGCTAATACGCATGGCGTAATTTTAACTCTATTAAGTAGACCTCTTACTTTATAAAGTACAGCCAATATATATTCAATCGCTTGATGTATAGTGTGGCCAATAGTTAGCGTCCAGCGAGCTTCGCTGACTGACTGTACCAATTGAACCGCTCGCTGTCCGCTCGCTGGGTAAATGTATACGCTGACTGCACCGCTGACAGCGCGCTTATCCAAATCGGGTAATTTGTATAGATTTAATGAAGTTATAGAGCTAAATTTTAGATTTTTAATAGCACTTCTATATATATAAATATTGACATTGCCCAATCTTAAATCTACCTTAATTAACCTTATATAGTATTTAGATATCGCCGTGCCGCGTAGGCTTTAAAGAAGTTTGTAGTGATGTCAGTAGTAGGGACTTAGGTTAGGTAGTTAAGTAGGCTCTACAAGCTCTATTTTAAAGTTAGATTTTATTAGGTAGAGAGCTTTAGTAAACATACCTCTCTTATCTAGTGTTTCTACCACTATATCTAACCTATAGCCAGTAAGATCGGTTTTTAAACTTATTAACTAGGGCGTAGCTAAGGCTCCGTTAGAGTTAATGTAGTTAATTAAGCTGCTTAGTAGAAGGCCTTTAAGTAGCCACTATTTTTGACATTAGTCTGCTTTAACTGTATTGGCTAAGAGCCTATTACGCTTATCGGTAATAATCTTCTTAGCTTAGCTAAAAGCTCGCTCGTATATAGAGCTTATTACTAGTATAGAGAATAAATTTAGAGCAATCTTAGCGAGAGTTAGATAAAGGATTTGACTAGTAGTAAGCCACTAGTTAAAAGGATCTGGAACGACGTCGCTTACCTTACTGCTGTTTTTATTATAGATCTTAATTAGCTTAAGGCCTATGTTATAATAGCAATTAAGTTTAGTAGTAAGCTTAATTCGTTTCTGTGAGTGTAAGGAAGTAAGGTTCTTATTAACTAGTAGAGATTATAAATATTTATCGCCTAAATCGTCGCTAGATATATAAGGAACCTTCCTATATTATGGTTTAACTACCTCCTTGTCTTCCTCGCCTACTTACTTATTAATATAGTTATTAAATACTATTTCCATGCACCTCTTGGCATACTTCTATTACTATAGCCACCATTTCTACTTATTGCAAAAGTAGGCGCGTTTAAGAGAGGGATAAAGGATAACTATAATAAAGTAGTACAGGCTCTTAGCTTTTATTTTATTAAAATACTTATTAAGCTTCTGCAGAGCCATATTAACGCCAGATTTAAAAAAGCAGTTATCTATATTCTTAAGATTCTACTAAGTTTATATAAGGATCTGGTGAAGAAGCTCTATATTTATAATTAACTCCTATAAAGCTCTATATAAGCCCTTAAGGCTATAGCTATTAGTATTGCCTTCTATGCGTTTAGTAGCTAATATAAAAGGCTTTAGGATTTTAATAAGCTGCTTAACTTCCGCCCAATCTTCTTTAGTAAGAAAGTCTTACGTAAGGTTGTAGCTATTATTAGTAGGCTTCCTCTAAGTTAGCAGATATTTATTAATCCCTTTCTTAAGAAGTAGCGCCTGTTAAAGTATAAAGTAGGTAAAATTCCACTAAACGCTACCGTCTTTAATGAGTATAAGTTTGGCTTAATTAAAGAGCTTATCCTCTATATAAGCCTTAGCTTAATTTTTAGTAAAGTCCTAGTAGTAAGCTATAGATCGTATAATATATTTAACAATATTATAAACTTTTCTAATAATACCTTTCTGCCGCATAAGGTTAAATTTAGCTTAATTACTAGCACTAATTAGTAAGCGTTTAAGCTTACTAATACCTTTGCCATATAGTAAGGCCTTAATGATGAGGTTTATAATATGGCCAATATACCGGAGTTGTTCCCTTTTTACCACTATAAGGCTTTATAAAAGGTGTTTATAGAGCTTATTATTATTAGTAATATTATTAGCTATTAAATAGCCAAGCTTATGTTTAAATTAATACTTCTAAATAACCATTACTAAAGCTATTACTATATTCTTAGCCGTATACAATCCTTATATCCGCGGAAGTCCTATAAGGATTAATTATAACTTGCCACTATTATTAACTAAGTGGGCTACTATACTAAGTAGTAACATTCCATTTATTAACGTCTAGATATCGCAGCTAATATAGATTTTACTTTATAAGGTAAGGAGGAGGTCTTTAATATTAAGGCGTTAGCGCTTAAAGGTAGATTTTATCTAGTTACTTAGTAATATATGCGAACGTATAAGACACTCTTATATCTAAGGACGGTTGAATATAAGCAATACGCGGGTATAAGTACTTATAGCTTGCTAAAATGTAATATTCTATAGGATCGTCTAATTAATATGGGCTTGTATATAGCTAGCTGCCTAAAACGGCTGGCGTTCGCTGCCGCTGAGTATAGGAGAGACTTAAGTATTTAGTTTGGATAGTGCTTATAGAGTACTACTATGGCTATTATAATTAAGAATAAGACTATATTTTGATTTTAAATAGCTAATGATATAATCCGTGCCGTTAATTATAAGTAATGTAGCTAGTCTTTAAGCTAGATAGCAGATTTTATACAACTAGAGTCTCTTCCTACCCTCTAGCCCGTCCTAGAATAGATCTGCTCTATACTTCTATATTATTAATATAACGGAGTTCTTTAAAAGGGACCGCTTATTAATAATTTAGTATTTATATTTACTAGTAAGCTTGCCGTGCTTACCTAGGTAAAGATTGTCCCAGTTAATAGGAAAGATATAGCTATAGTTCTGGCTAATTAATAGAGAATCTTATAATGTAGAGTTATTCTACTTATTTAATTCGGGCGTGTCTTTAATTATAAGGGGAGTAGAAGTAGTAGATCCGCGACACCTATGGGATACTAAAGAGCTTAATTAACGCGTAGATTGTGAACTTAATAAGGAAGGAGTAGAGGAAGAAGCTCTACTAGTTAGCTGGCTGGCAAAATATAAGGTACGTTGCATTTTCCGTAGTAATAAAAAGGTTAATATAAACGCGTTTATATACGCGACAGGGAATTTAGAGAAAACTATACTATTTTATATGAATATCCCAGGGGTTTCCCGCCCGAATTTTAGCCGAAGACCCTTAGATCTTTGACCTCTACTAAAAGCTTTAAAACACTATCCTTTCTTACCACCTATGCAGCGAGCTGTCAGCTCGCTGCAGTCTTACTGCCAGCTCGCTGCAGTCTTACTGCTGACTGACTGTTATAACTATATACGCTGACTGACTGCTTATATAAGCAGCTAGCTGCTAGCGACGCTGCCAGCGACGCTGCCTGTTGGCTATACTGTTGATGTATATGCGCGTCAAATTGACGGAGTTGGATGATATTTGATAAAGTAGGTGCAGGTATGGCAGTAAGTCTTCTAATTAAGCCCGAATTGACTTGAATTGATTATAAAGCAATTCAAATCGATATAATTCACGAAGCGGCGTTGGGCGACAATTCTAGTGCAGAGGAGTAGGGCAGCTTGAATTGTTTGAATAAAATAGGGTAAGGGTTTTAGTTAGAATACCCGAGGTGCTAATGAAGGATCTGGTAAGTAAGTACTCGGTTACTTTTCTTAGATCCCGTACTAGTATTTGGCAACTTCCACTTATCCTATAGGCACCTTGGAGGAATATTTAAGCTGCTAAGCCCGCTAAAGTTATAGAGTTTACACTCGCTGAGGTCCTTTTAAAAATTATTATTTATCTACGAATTAACACCACTATCCATTTCCATCTATAAAGACGTAGAAACCACTTTAATAGACCTAGCGGGGGACTCGGCGAATTTAGAAGCAGATACGCATAAAGGCCTTAACTAGAAGCTGTTTCCTAGCTTTTAAATTCCTCTACCTTCTAAACGAGACTGACGATCGCATATTTAGCAATACTACTATAACATTTACCAGGCAGATATATAGAATATCTATACGGTATATAAAGCTTATAACAAGACGAAAATAAAATACGCCACTAGCTATTAATATAAACCACTAAGGTTAGTAAGTAGATATAGAGTAGCTTAAGTAGTAAATAGAGGACTAATAGATAGTAGACGACAACCCGATCCTACTACCGAAGCCCTTAACACGACGCTGATAATGTCATACATCGCGGATTTCCTCTTATAGCCAGCGGCGCTATACGGAGGAGCCTATACGAAGGCTCTACGGGTAAGACTTGGGTAAATTAGGCGACATTTAGTTGCTACACCATGCCAAGACTTTCCATAGGGACTATATATACTATCTTAACAATTTAAGCCTTTCAAATATTCCGGAACTAGCCCGAGTCAATTCAATTCGATGATTTTGAAGCGCCAAGCAATTCAATTCAAAGTACGAGGTTGTTGGAAGACTTGAAAGGCTTACTGCCATGCCTGAATAGGTGATTTGATGATTCGAGGGGGACATCCAACCGGGGATAATATGCAAGACCTGTGAAAAGTAGAGTATGATTACGGAATTACAAATGAGTCTGTTATATATCATACAAATACTCTTCGGTATCTGATTCGACTACACATTTTCACTAAGCTGACGGCCGGGACCAGCCTAAACCGCCTTCAGATTTGACCAAAATCATCCGTACACATACCAAAAGGAAGCAGCTCGAAGGAAAGCAATACATTCACTGAGGATACAGTGTGGAAATATCACAAAAGTAAGAAAATGTCAGCCGGAGTTTAAGGTTATATATTGTCCTAATTGGCGCTGCCAATAGGATCGGTTCTTTTGGTGCCCAGTTGGGGTCGACAGAAAACCATCAGCGGAAGGAGGAAGTAAATCAAAACCAGTGCGTTAAGATTCAGTCCTTGTGTACGTCAGCAAGTATGGGTCGAATGTGCTTCTGTAACCGGGATGTCTTTGTTTAGGTGCGGTAAATGCTGATAGAGTCGATTTCCGTATATCTTGGTCGGAAATTACAAAGAACCCCTGGGGCCCCGAAACGTGAGAAATGTAGTGTCCGCTTTTGACACTTGCTCCGGCGTGCGAAATCACACTGGACAGTTTATACTGTAGATTTTCACCCTGATCTCTCTGGAATCTTTTTAGATCAAGCCATTGGTCGAAATGAATGTCGGTGCGCTTCTTGCTGCCATCGGAATGGTATATGATTAGTTGCAGGATGAGTATCTCGGGGGCGGATTCGATCAGGGCTTTGCTGCTGTGTTCGACAGTTGTTGCACAGCTCTCGCAGCGTTTGTCAAGGGTACCTGGAGAAAAAAGCTTTTCGATGGCCTTCTTAATGCTATCCTTTTTCCCTCCTACTGGTAGTATGAGCCCAAATCTGGGATCGGGACGTAGCGTCAGTCTGCCGCATCCACAGACATCTTGGATTCTTAGTTCCATCCCAAATAGGGCGTCGGACTCATTCCGCCATGCTTGTGCACTAAAATTGAGTAGTTAGCAGAGAAATACCAGACTAGGCCAAAAAAGTTACTTACATTGATGCAGAACTGAATACGTCACGCAAAAACCTGTAGAAATCCCCAGCATCTTCCTGGCGATTCACGCTAAGAGGAAAAACGGGGTTATTAGCGTTCAATAGAGATTGATCGAACTGCCTGACAGCGTTTCTAGGGACCTCGTTTTGAGTATTTTCTCTATCCCAATATATCCCAATAAGGCGTTTCATCCTGCAAGCGGGACAATTGGGGCTAATCTTGATATTTTTTGATGGAGGCCCGTTCGCATACCTGCATGGGTATGGGTCATTCCCGTGACGCTTGATCCAGTTCATGAACTGCGGCAAATGCAGAAAAGCTTGCATCACAGATCGGCGATAGCACATGTTTCTGGGATTATGCATTCCTTTGCTCTTCAACCCCAAATACTTAATTGGCCATGACTTGCATATTCCAGAAAGCTGACAAGACGTTAGTAATGTACATGCTTCATTGGGGAGCTTAACTTACACGTCCTCTCTGCTCGGCTGGGCCACTCTTTACAGGTCGGGGGCATAGAGTTCGCTCTGACTTCATAGTGAGGTCTGTTTCTAGGGACCAGGATATTGGCAGACCGAGGAGGTGTGCAAGTGCGAACTGTTCGGGAGATTGAGGTTTCCGCTGACCAGCAGCTGGAAGAGGCTGCGAAGAGAAAATACGCAACGAAGAAAGTCGGGAGAACGTGTCAGAAGCTGCGTCTTGATACAAAGAATTTTTTACACAAACTTGAGGTGGAAGTAGAAGAGAAGACGATGAGAACTGTGAAGATTTGAGACGTTTTGAGTGTATCCTCACTAATTTGTTATATAGGAGAGCTACAATGGCCTTGCGGCGTCTCCTTTTCCTAATACCCGAGTTCACTGTCTTTATTGTGGTAGTTAATGCCATTGTAATAAATATGGTGTTTTGGACAATTAGGTGGATGGCTCAAAGAATTGCCAAGGAAAAGCCCACAATAGAAACAAAGAATTAGATAATAGGATTAAGGGTATTAGTACAGAAACCTTGAAAAATGGAGGAATAGCGTCTTTGTATGTAAAGGAATACTAGATGACCTCAAAATAATATTCTATGTATGAGGTAAAAGGGAAATTGGTACTGGCCGCGGCTGCCCGCTAATGCTTTCAGTATTCTGATAGGAGACATGAGGTTATTGGTGGCTGGTGAGTAGAGAGGCTAAGGCCAGGATAGTGTATTGCGAGAGTATAAATATTGCGGGAGTGTATAAATATTGCGAGGATTTATGAATATTGCGAGAGTGTATGAATAGAAACTGCGAGCGGCCAATCTTGAGGATGTTGGCCAGGAAAAAGAAAAATGCTGCAATTTAGCGTCTTGGCTCCAGTTACCGCAGAGCCGCTCCTGGTGAAGTCTCTTGACGTTCTGGGTCATGCCTCATCTTCCAAAAACGCGACATCTCTAGCTATGATATACTTCATGGCGCGCAGCACCTGATGATGACTGACAACAGGGAACGCGGTGAGGCCTACGAAGCCGAGTACGTCCACGCCGTCTATGAACAGATCGCATCCCATTTTTCCTCAACAAGATACAAGGTGTGCATCACTCACGGCATCTCACGGCCTATTCATAAATCACTGATAGGCTCCAGCCATGGCCCATCATCGAGAGATTCCTAAAAACCCTTCAGGACGGGAGCATCGGGGTGGATGTAGGCTGTGGAAATGGAAAGTATCTCTCTGTGAATCCGAATGTATTTATCATTGGGTCAGATAGGTAGAAGCAACTCCATACCCCTAGTATATAGACGACTGTAAATGCTAAAGAGACGTATGCTGGAAAGGTCGACAAATCTAGCCAGAATTGCTGCGAGGCACGAACCACATTCTTCAGTCGTTGCAGATAATTTGAGCTTGCCTCATCCTTCGGCTAGCTTCGACTTCGCCATTTCGATCGCAGTCATTCATCACCTCTCCACACCGTTGCGTCGTATCGAAGCCGTGAGGGCTATTCTGGAGCTTCTTAAGCCAGCCTCAAGTGGAAACAGGGAAGAATCACGGTCGGTGGAGACTGAGACTGGCGGTAGAGCATTGATATACGTATGGGCCCTGGAACAGAAGGACAGTCGAAGAGGATGGGATGAAGGCCATGAGCAGGATGTCATGGTTCCGTGGGTTATGAAGGGCAACAACAAAGCGAATCACAAGAAACGGCAAAAGAACAAAGACCAATACTTAAGACATGATGAATCTTTAGCAAATATCTCAGGATTGCATGTCCTTAAAAATGCATCAAGCAAAGCTTATTCTGATTCACGTCATTCAGTGAAGGAGAGACAGGACACCACCCCCCCTGCATCAAAAAGGGACAGCCAGCAAGCTGCTTCCGATTCGCAGGAGTCTAAGATATTTCAAAGATATTACCATCTGTACAGGAAAGGAGAGCTTGAGCATGACATCACTGAAGCTGGTGGTATAGTCCTCGATTCCGGCTACGAGAAGGACAATTGGTGGGCAATAGCAACCCCAGCCGAAGGAGTCAGCGTAGCTCCTCTAAAACGTTCCCATGGAACACCTTGATGCCTGTCAGCTGGTAGTGTTCTAGTCAATGCCCTTGGCCACAACGGGAGCCTCCGGGGCCAAGCAAATACCTTGACTCTGAACAGAGATCTGATGTTTCGGGATTTAGGCCTTCTGCTCTATCTCCGCACGCGCCTGCGAGTTACTTATATTAAGCCAGATTGGCATTACGCTATATAAAGCTACTAAGTCTCAATCGGCAGGAGGTGGATGTCGAAATAAATGAACAAATCAAGGTGGACTTTGTATTAACCCCTTACCAGTATGCCATGAAATTCGGACGCTTATCTATTCTGGCTCAGATGACCAAACATACTGGTGCGGGCATGGCACTTGGAGCTCTTGTCAAAAGTAGTGGCGTGAAGATCTAAGAAAAGTCTAAGCACTACTAGGGCCCCTTAATTCATAGCAAGAAGAGGGTGGGCTGGGCGCGGTATGTAGATGCAAAATGTTAATGACAAGAACCCCCCTCTCCCCGAAGCTGCATTTGAACGAAGCATTGATAGCGCGGTGTGGTATTTGAGCGATGCGCCAATGCTTCACTACAAAGAATTCGCGGAAACTTACAAGACAGATAAGCGCCTGCAATACCTAGCTCAAGCTAACGGCGGCTTCGATAAGGCGTTCTCCACTTGGCTTCGTGCGTGAAGTAAATAACCTGAAAATTTTAAATCATTTGCCTTCTTTCCTTACCCCTTTTGGCCGCATTTCGAAACTCGCTGTGCTGTCCTCTCGTAACCTTCCCCGGATTCAGTGAGACTTCTGGAATACCTTGTGCAGGTAGCCTCAACTTCCTTACACACTAAACCATCAGCCGGCTTAACACCTCTTGCCCTCGCCTTCTCTCTGAATCGCGTTACAGCTGCCCGTACCCTGATTGCCGCTGGCGCCGACCAGACAACCCGGGATCAAAGGGGGAATAATCTCCTCCGTATCCTGCTCTGCGGCATCAAAAACAAGGCTGCAAATCGCTCTTGTTATTTGAAGGATATGCTTGCTCTAATCGATAGAAGACTTATTCCCTCTCTGCTTACCGAAGGCTCACGGGAGGGTCCTGGTGCAGCCACCCCTCTCGCACGCTGGCTTGACCTCTCCAACACCGACTATAATTATCACGGGGGTGACTATGGCAGGGGTCATTTCAGCAATAGGAACAATGAAACAGAGGACAAAATAAATGTACCGCATGCCATCTTGGAATTTTCGACCCATAGGAGATGAGTGCCTCGAACTACTGGATGGTGCTAGCGATACGCCAGTACACCAAGCTATCAGGTTTCAGCTCTTCGACTCGTTAAGGGCTATGCTTGAACGTAGGCCCGATCTTCTTTATCGTGAGAATGCCACCGGCAGGACCCCGGCAGAGATGGCGGAGGACGCGTATTTGGCTGAACGTGTTAACGAGCCGCCATCACTACCGAACTACAGCAACTACAGCATCCTTAATCAATCCTCTGAAAGTTTCGTCAAAAGTGTGGAGACTAGCAGGAAAACTGAAAGGGAAAGGATCTGGGCCTTGTGCCAGCAGAAGATGTCAGAAACTCCTGGAACTCGAAGACTTGTGAGTCTCTTTGAGGCGAACGAGGCTGCGAAGCGCTTGGTTCTACGACAATCAGCACAGCAGGCGTCTCGGAAGAGAACGGGCGAGCACAATGAGGCAGAAGAAGAGCACGATGTAGTCAAAAGTCGCGAAGATGAGATGCAGAAGTGGTATGGGGTTGCGGCGCAGTGGGCTGATCGAAATACTAAGAATGAAGATTCTGAACCCTGAGAATCTTTTAGTTCTTATTACGCGATAATAGGATTAAGACAGATGCAAATAGTTCTAGTTACGGCTTATGCTCTCTTATATTTACTTTCCAACAACTCAAAGACAGCGAGACAGTAAGTGCTCCACCTTTGCTAATGGCAGTCCATAATGTATTTCCAATAGGGAAAGCTTTTTGATAAGCCCAGCAACTCTGTGAGATAGCCTGTTTCGTCAGGCTGGTCCGTATTAGGTAATAGGTTGTGTAGTCAGTAATATCGTGATCATTTGGCTGAGGCTGTGAGAACACATAAAGACAACCCGAAAATATAGATACTAATAAAGGTAAGCGTTATCTACCTCACACCAGTACCCAGACGCTTCCAAAACACCACGGGGTCAAAACACCGCTAAAATACTTCGCCATAAGAAGAGTTCATAAGCAAATCAAACCGCCTATGACAGCCATGCAATAGTCCAAATCGGTACCACATCCCAGAAACCAATAAAAAATTAAAATACTCGTAAAAATACAAGAATGGTATCAAAAGGACTACCTCTAGAAATTTCCAGGAAACCATCACTGGAAATTACTGCTATATGTAGAAAGGCAAGTTTCGTGGCGTCATTTATGAAAGAACAGCACAGGGTATCCTCCTGCGGATGCTGCGAAAATTAAATAGCGGATTCTGCCAGAAAAATCCGGAACAAGCCGAGATGCGAAAATACTAAATTTAGCGTATACGCTTCGCGGGACCGGCGATTGGTGGGATATCACCACCCTCATCACGGCCACGCCTTTTCGGGGACTGGAGACTTCCAGAACTGTTTGTGGTGTAGGTTGTGGAATCCTGAACATTGTAGTAATGGTGGTATGGGCTAGTTGGAGCGTTATTGGAATAAGTTGTTGGTGATACATTGTTGGTGAGAGTGGATAGAACGGGAGAGAAGGACATATCTGAAGAGAAGTCATGCTGACGCTGGCCTTTCAAGGAAGGATGGTTCACATAAGCGTCGCCAGGACGTGGCAACCTAGTAGTTGGATTCCCATAAGCTTGAGAGGAAATCGGTATATGAGGAGCTTCGAGTTGCTGGTTCAACAAATGTTCGTGACCCAATCCCGAATTCTGGTAGGTCCTCTGTGTGTAACCTTGGCGAAGTCCAGCGGTGGGAACCGAGAGACGAGGTTGAAGATGTCTAGCAGTATTTCCAGAAGCGTAGAGCTTCCCATACTGGGGTTTCTCACGGAATTGATCCAGGCACTGGTTTGCACCGATCTCAAAACTTCCATAGTTTGTCGAAGGGCTCTGAAGGGTTCCAGGTAGAACGGATTGCGAGAGAGTAGAGGAGATTTTCTTCGACCTTGTGCGCTTACTCTTGGCTTTGCCCTTCTTTCCTGTACCAGCTTCTCGAAGAGACTCGGCAGCGCCGCTGTCGGTTTGTTTTTGCTCCGTCAGAACGCTTGCCTTAGTAGCAGCCAGAACTTCCTGTCCGGCTTGTATGGTTTCCTTCCGCTTCCCGTTGCTATGCTTATTGACCTCCTTCGTCTGTTGCAATGTAAGTAAAGTTGACTGTAACGAAAGGCTAGGGCCTGCTTATACTCACTCTAACATATCCAAGAGGATGATTAACCATCTTGCGAATTTTCCATCCTCCGTCCATAACGTCGACACAGATTGCCTTCCAATTCTACATTCCCGGTTAGCGCCGAAAACCGACCACACTTGATAGAAGAACCCAATACCTTGAGCGCAATACAAATGCACCGAAGCCTATTCTCAACGGTTTTTAAGTTATCATCGCCGTATTTAGGTGTAAGATCATAACGCAAAGGCAGCGTGAACCCTTGCTCGTATAAATCGATCACCGCATCCTAACAAAAAATAAGTTATGTCAAAGCATTAGGAGCGCAAACAGTGCTTACAAACACTTCATGAGCAGCTGCTTCAAGATCCTCATTTTCATAGAAGGCATGGGTGCTGGAAACGAATCTCTTGTACCCATCGCCTCCTAGTCCATCTTGAACATTGGATATATCGACTATGCTTTCATGCAACTTCTGGACCCAATAATCCCGGTGAACTATCTTCACGGTATCGAAATTTGAGTCCTTCAGGCGAGGACCCTTCCGGGCAGACTTGCGATGCGCTTTTGCAGCAGCACTATCTGCGAATAAAGCGGAATAGGGTCTATAGATACTCCGGGGTGATATAGTGTTTATTGGAGAGTTGGCAGGGATGGCTACAGAACCAAAGGCGCCTGGCACGACTTGATTATCATAAGCGATTTTGGGATCGGCTAGAGACTGGCAGTTGTATCTTGTCTCTACATCAAGATGCGTCGAGCTGTTTCGATTGTCACTCGCAGAAAGATGGCGAGTGAGTTGAAAGGACCTGTCACGCTGGTCAAGACCTGTCCACTCCTCTTGGCGCTCTTGGCCTAGTCCAACACCTGGTATTGCGGGGATGGTGGCATGCCCCGGGTTTAAGCTTCGATAGCAATACGAGGACGTATATTCTTGGAGTCCAGCTCCCGGAATATTCTGAGGGTGTGGTATCGCTGCTTGATTCTCTAGCCGTGGGTCGATTCGGGAAAGCCGATTGGAGTGTGTCTCCAAGGGTAATGTAGATACATCAAAACCTTGAGCTGTGTCTTCGAAAGAGCCATTGATGTCACTGAAGTTATGCAAAAGAGAGATTAGTGTAATTCGGAAATACTGTTAGATCACAGGCTTCTGCATACTTAAGAATGGATTGACCATTTTGCGTAACTGGAGTGAGAGAAGCTGGCGTCATGGGTGCCGAATCACCAAAGAGCTTGGCTCCACACTGTGAGCTCATTGATGTGGAACGCAGGGTTTGATATCGAGGAGAAGGTGAAGGTGATATTCTCTGCGTGGTATTTATTTGAGAGTAGAGTATGGACTTCGTGAAGGAGACGTAGATTTAAGGAGTGGTGAAGAATAGAGTATAAGAAAGAACGCAGGTAGTTGAGTCTTTGACAGTAGTTGCTTGAACATAGGATACTTCTGGTGAATTGGTGAGAGCATTTCGGCTATAGACAATAGCCCTATTGTCCCGTGCCAGGGCGAGTTAGCCTAGTCTACTATGGTGAATGGAAGTGGGTTCTGGAACCTGTCCGCCGGTAAACGACGAAGTCCGGCTTCATCCATTTCTGGCCGACTTCTTGATTCACCTTAATTGATTTCAAGCTCTGTGACCAGAGTATGATCATGCGTGCCAGGCTGAAGAACTGACACATTCTATAATACGCGCTTACTAGTGGTCGAAATGTCTTTACACCACTGGGATCAATACAGTCACCCAAACGGTTTGAAGGGCCACCAGTGGCTGCTGAACATTGCGGAAGGCAATACAAGTGTTTTCCTTTTAGCTGCCTCAAAATAATATATCCTGGACAAAAATTGAAAATCATTTAGAGTACTGCCTCAAACAATAGCAATAATATAACGGTCCGGTGGATGCTGATGTGGCTACTTGGTGATGTGGAACTGGACCCAAGGACCTGTTTGCTGGAGGCAGACGGCGGAATCGAGAGACAACGTAATTCACGAAGGCCTTCGGAAGCCAAATTGAATTATCGAAAACAGTGAAACAACAACCCTATATTTGCTAAACATACAAATGTTCATCCTATCACAACCAAGGCTCTTGGTAGCGAGTGTAGAAACATACCAATCACTTGGACGGGGAAACAAGTCTAAAGCTAGATCGGTAGTGGTTGACGTTGTCAGCCGTGAAGTCGTGTCACCATAATTGTTAGAAGCACTTACAGTTGAAACCCTCCTTATACGGTGATGATACTTTCTGTAAAACCATATTCCGAGATATATCCCTAGGATCTTATAGCTTTGATGGCACCAAGGCTGTTCTCCCTCTGGCAGGAACCAATTCGCGATCTTGTCAGCGTATGCTATCGTCTACAAGCACGCGTTGCTCTGAAAAGAATTTAACAGCCTCGTCAGCATGCGTCCTAGCGTCCTATCCGTACATATCTAACACAGTCGCTGAGTCTGCGTACAAATTTGGTGACCGCATTGGCTGCTCCTCAATCAGTTCAACTTCCATGGCCTTGTCTCTATTCCTAGCCGCTTGGCCCTCTAGTAAGTGCCAAATGTAGCCATTCAAGAACGAGATTCGCTCCTTGAAGTGGGCTTTGGGCATCCCCGAATTTTCATAAATGGAAATAACTTCCGGCGGTGTCAGGCGGCCAGAAACCACTTCTCGCAGCACCCGACCGAGAAAAGCCCCATCCTCCATAGCGGTTGCTGCACCCTGCGCCATGTGGTTTACCATGCTGTGGGCCGCATCACCCATTAACACCACGTTGTTTTGAGGAGAGGGCCATGTATCAAGCGGGTCGGTGACAAGAAGCGGCCAACGCTTTGCAGTTGGAATCATGTTTTCGAAGTCCCAGTATTCGTTCCGCAAATCGTTCATATCAACGTCCTCAACCGAAGTGACTGGGTTCAGGCAATGATGTGAGTACTATGTTGAAGTCCTACCTGCCGAAACTGGATATGTGATAATGTAGGCATGGGGCGCCATCCGGGCCTCTATAGTAGGCCTCGATACGATTTCTGCCAGGAAGGGGTCTTTACGAATCTGCGAGTAGGGAATAACGGCACGATACGCACAATCCGTTGGTGGAGGGCTAGGCTTGACGGAAGGAAAGAGAGCACGCCGGACGATAGAGCTAACCCTATTAGATCCGATAAGGTCAAAAGAAAAGCTGCGCTCCGCTCTCGGTTTCGACTAGAACAGGGCCAGATGTTTGGTGAGAGATCGAAGCGACCCGAGAATTGGTATGGATATTGTCATACGAGGACGCAGGTGTATGGTGGCGCGTGAGGAGACTTCATAAGGTGGAGTCGTCACGAAGAACGAATCTTATCTCAGTTGACTCAGACCCTCAGAGAGAAAATCCACCTTACCTCCTGCGGCTGGCACCGCCACACCTCTGTAACCCCTGTGACTCCTGTAAACTCCTAAGCCAATTAGCGACCGGCGCCGCAGCCAAATATACACCGCAGGCATTAGCGTTTGCGCTAGCTTTAGTAGCCAATTATAGAGCCCCGAGGTGGATTCCTCTCTAAGGGTCTAAGGGATTATAGTCGCGATTTATAAAGGCAGGCCACCTGCCTAGTAGACGACAGTTATATTGCCTTTAACGCGGTATATCGCCCCCTAATACACCACTGCTCAACTCGCCGATACCTCCATTTAAAAGCCCTCCTCTCACTCTACAGAATCCATCCACAATAGAGCCTAATTGTGCCCCTAATGTCTCTACAAACGTCTCTACAAACGTCTATACAAACGCCTACACGAACGCCTACACAAACGCCTACACGAACGCCTGCACGAACGCCTACACAAACGCCTATACAAAGCCGTTTATAAGGCCTTCAAAAACAAGCCCAAATACAAGTTCTATATACTAGGAAGACTACAATCGTCTGCACGAACGCCAGTACGAACGCCAGTACGAACGCCCATACAATCAATCGATCGATCAATCAATTGCCCACACGAACGCCCATACAAACGTCCATACAAACGCCCATACAAACGTCTCTACGAACGGCTCTATAAACGTCCATATAATTAATTAATCAATTAATCGCCCACACGAACGCCCGTACGAACGTCCAAACAATTGCCCATACAATCGTCTCTACAAACGTCTCTGCAATTGATCGCCCGTACGAGCGTCTGCACGTCTGCACA
>Ga0307515_10010716_pt1 | contig 17513 bp, 17 predicted proteins | sample 17_EM_MG_FD_194513 | JGI IMG/M metagenome (GOLD analysis project Ga0307515, IMG submission 194513) | Populus trichocarpa ectomycorrhiza microbial communities from riparian zone in the Pacific Northwest, United States - 17_EM | ecosystem: Host-associated > Plants > Roots > Unclassified | place...
GAAATATTAAGTAGTCGTTATTCTGAAACCTAACATGGTGGTTGTCGCGCTTGAGAATAACAACATTTAATATATATTGCGATTTGAAGCCTGAAAGCTCAAACTGTATTATTTTGCTAAAACTTTTTTAAATTGTGCTATTCCACGTGAATTTTGATTTTAGTGTGCTAATTGTTTTAATAAAAAAAATATCACCGAAATTAATGGCTATGAAGTATCTAATTGTTAATTAATTTCTATCTAAAAACAATTAAGAAAAGTGTTGGCCCTTTGGTTTGACGCAAGTCAAGTTTCCAACATAGCCAGACAAAGTATTTACTATTCGAAGCATAAATAGGTTTATCTCAAGTCTCAACCTAGTTGTCTACAAGTCCAGACAGAAAGTCCTGGTCAAAATTGCCCAAAACAGGCAAGAAACTTAAAGTTTGTTGCCCCCCTGTCAGTTTGACAGGTTTCATGGGGTTTCAATTCCATCTAGACAGGAAAATAAAGAGCAGTTAAGGATTAGTTTTTTCCTGCCTTCAATCTCTTTTCTGTTTTATTCTTCTTTAGCCAGACTTAACCTGTGGTGGTATTGGAGATCCTGACTCCGATTTTTCGTAATTATTATATTATATAATATCTAATTCGAGTGGCATCAACATTCCTAAATGGCTTCCAATGCCACTGCTGATTCCCTCTTCAACGCCACTTCTGTAGCCATCGACAAAGATAAGAACAGCCAGCATGCTGTTCGCTGGGCTGTCGATAATCTCGCAAGCAATAACTCGGTTCTTGTCCTAATTCATGTCAAGCACAAAAACCATCAATATCGTAGGCACCCTCTTTCATTTCTCATTTTAGAAATGAGTGCAGGTTTTTGGTATTGTTTTTCTCTGATTATTTTGTTTTATCTGTTGAGATTCATCCAGAAGTTGCTAATGGTCAGGATGGTGATGGTGATGATGAGGCGCATCAGCTTTTCACTCCCTACCGTGGATATTGCGCCCGTAAAGGGGTAAGTAAAGTTCATGCCATACATGTAGAATCCAGCATTGTATGGTTAAGATAACTACATTAAAATGAAAATTATAACACCATATTGCATTGCCAAATTCAGGTTCGTTTGAAGGAGGTTGTGCTTGATGACATTGATGTTGCTCGGGCAGTTGCGGACTACATCAACATCAATTTAATTGGAAATATTGTGTTTGGTGCATCAGGAAGAAATGTTCTTACAAGGTCTCTCTCTCAAAATATTGAACTAGAAAAATCTTTGGTTTATAGAAAGTTGTTGAGAAATTAAAATTATCATGTCCAGTACTAAGATATCTCATGTTATGAGTGCCCAGGAAATTCAAAAACCAAGATGTGCCAACTAGCTTTATGAAAATTGCCCCAGATTTTTGTTCTGTTTATGTAATCACCAAGGGAAAGATCCTCTCCACCCAAAAAGCACAACGGACGCCTACTTATAATGTCCCACAGAAGACAGCATCCATGCCAGTAATTCCATCTCAAAGTCTACAGGATAATGCTGAACTAGATTTGGATGGAGTTAGGTAAGACTTTCACTGCACATTTCATTTCTTGCTAATGAATGCATGGTTTAATGTTTCTCTTTCCCCCCTTAAACTAGGGTACAGTCCGAGAAAGGAGGGTGGAGAAGTGCCGAAGCAGGTGGATTTCCTTTGGACAAGGTCAATGATTCCATGAGAGGATCACAACCTGAGAGAGGCAGAAATTCCATCTCTAATTTCTCTATGGACAGCACTTACCTTCCCTCGTCCTGCGGAAGACCATCAACTTCCCGTGTTTCTACATCTGATGGATCTGAATTTTCAGGATTATTCGCAACATCAATCATGGACAGCTCAGCCCAAAGTTCAGATTTCTCTGTTGCTTCAGCCTCTAATCTGAATGAGTCAAATGCGGTAAGTGCAAAGTGGTGTTCAGTTGATACCAGTAGGTTTCTTTAGGATGAACTTTTTGTATATGCAATAAGAATTGCTGCATTATCAAAAATGGATATCAATAATCGTAGTATCGTTGGATTATGCATTGCAGGACCATTTAGAAGTTGAGATGAGAAGGCTGAGGCTTGAGTTGAAGCAGACCATGGAAATGTATAGCACAGCTTGCAAAGAAGCACTCTCAGCCAAACAGAAGGTAGTTTATACCATCGTTTTATGCTCCAAAAACTCGAAAGAACTTAGCTATCATTGATCTTAATCCTGCCTTCGAACATTCAGCAGTTTTCAGACTCAGTTGGCTACTGAATACCTGGAAAGAACTTAATTGATAACTTATAAAGAAAATGATATGAGACACCAAAACTAAATGCACCATTAACAAATGTTATGTCTTTTGAATTGGCTCAAATGGTTTAATTCTGAATGCTCTGAATTTAGGCTAGTGAACTTAATCAATGGAAGATTGACGAGGTTCGTAAATTTGAGGAAGCCAAGCTCGCAGGAGAGGCAGCCCTTGCCGTGGCAGAGTTGGAGAAGGCTAAGTGCAAAGTTGCCATTGAAGCAGCTGAGAAATCACAGAAACTAGCAGAGTTGGAAGGACAGAAAAGAAAACATGCAGAGAAGAAAGCTGAGCGAGAGACAGAGGAGAAGAATCGTGCTTTAAATGCTTTGGCACATAATGATGTGCGGTACAGAAGATACACAATCGAAGAGATTGAAGAAGCCACGGATAAATTCTCACCATCAAATAAAATTGGTGAAGGAGGATATGGACCTGTGTATAAAGGCAAACTTGATCATACCCCAGTTGCAATCAAGGCTTTAAGACCGGATGCTGCTCAAGGAAAGAAGCAGTTCCAACAGGAGGTACGGTTCCAAAATAATTTTGTCAGGATTGTAAATGTGAGTTTTTGCACAATCTAATCAAGCCATTCATCTTTAAATAGTGTGTTTTTCCCTAAAACCATTAACCATTGGTGAGAAGTCTAACAACTGTTTAAGTTTGAAGTTGAATAAATTCATGACTGTTTTAGCATTCTTAGCAATGTGATCTTTCATAGGTTGAGGTTCTCAGCTGCATTAGACACCCACACATGGTCCTTCTTCTTGGTGCCTGCCCTGAGTATGGAATCTTGGTATATGAATACATGGACAACGGAAGCTTGGAAGACAGGCTACTTCAAAAACACAACACCCCTCCAATTCCATGGGGCATACGATTCAAAATAGCTGCTGAGATTGCGACCGCACTTCTGTTCCTCCACCAAGCAAAGCCAGAGCCCCTCGTCCATCGGGACCTTAAACCAGCAAACATTCTTTTGGACAGCAACTATGTATGCAAAATTAGTGATGTTGGCCTCGCTCGGTTAGTCCCTCTTTCTGTAGCTGATAGTGTCACACAATACCACATGACCTCTGCTGCAGGAACGTTTTGTTATATAGATCCCGAGTATCAACAAACAGGAATGTTAACTACAAGATCAGACATATACTCGTTGGGAATAATGTTTCTCCAAATCATCACAGCCAAGCCTCCGATGGGTCTTGCTCATCAGGTGGGGAGGGCCATTGAAAGAGGAAAATTTGCAGACATGCTTGACCAAACAGTACCAGACTGGCCTGTGGAAGAGGCGTTAAGATTTGCTGCACTGGCATTGAAGTGTGCTGAATTAAGGAAGAAAGACAGGCCAAGTCTTGCCACGGTTATAGTGCCAGAGCTTAACCGGTTGAGAGACCTAGGAATGAACACGGAGCAGCAAAGAAGCAAAGATAATCACCAGAGCCGAGAAGTCAACAGCAGAGGTCGTAGTCGCAGTCCCCTTTCACATCCTCTGTCAACTTCACAGGGAAGGATGCCAAATGCTACTCAGGTTGGTCAATATTGACTCATCATATAGAGACCAAAAGTTGATGAATTTTCAACTTTTTTAAACTCGGTTGTTTGGGATTAAGGTGCTAGGCTGGAAGACAAATAGTGGCAACATTTGGAGGAATAGCGATGACAAATTAAGGGACCTTTTGATGCAAAAAAATAATAATACAGGTCATGAAACTTGAGAAGTTCAACTTCATCACCCACAATCACTTAATCAACTACAAAGGATTCGTTTTACTATTCATTCTCCGTATTAAGCCATAGCATGCGTTAGTTGAACCATCTGTTTTCTAATGTGCTGTTTTGTTGTTAATTAAGCAGGAGAACGCATATAGGTCTTATGGAAAGAGAACTAAGCATGGCTCTAATCAAGAAAGCGGATGACAGCAAAGAAAGTTAAATGGCCGACTTGCTTGAACCAAAACCAGAAAGCTACTTGCTGATAGAAAAGAATCACAGTGTTGATAAACTAAAGAGACATGGAAAATTGAAAGATGTATGTAGTTCGAGGTCTGAATTATTTTGCTATGAGAACAAGATGAAACAAGAGACATATATCAGAAATGATGGGAAGTAATATCTGTGTATCTTCACTCTCTTGTGAAAGTGGCTCCGGTATTTCAATAATTGCTTTTGTTCTTACACCACAATAAACAGTAAGTTTTGTTGATAATGTTTTAATTACACACTATTAAGAAGATAATTTAAAGGAAGCTTGCTTAGTTATACCACCTTTAATCTAACCTCTCCTGCAAAAAGATCATCATCATCATCATCATCATAAAACTAAAGTAATAAAAAAAAAGGAGTCAAAGGAAAATTATTATCTTTTCTCTGACTTGGATATCAGTTTTATGTAATCTCTGCTGATAATAATTTTTATCTCAACTGTGTTAAGACATTGGCTACAAAACAGTGTTCCTTCAAGTGATATTGAACACAAATACAAATTAAGGAGTATGATTATTCCATCCTTATCTCAGCTTCAAAGATTGAGAAGACTGAACAAAGCTACAAAACAACATAAAGAACCATCTCATTATTAATGAACAAAGCATAGCAAAAATGATACGATTTAGGTTCATCCTTGGATTCCTTATAATACGTATTCAATTATGTGTTTGAGATTGGTTGTTGATACGGTTCAATATATAGTTCAGTCTTGGGCTTTTCATGATAAATTTTTACCTAGGGATGCATTTGGTCAAATTGAGGTTCTTATGAATGATGGGTTCGACCTAATTCTTTTGGTGGGTCATTCGGCCAGATCAAGATAGGCTATGCATGAGATATTTTTAGGCATCAAAGAAAGTTTATTTGGAGTGTTTTTTGAGTATGGTTTGGTCCCTATTAATGAATATGGGTTTGGGCCACATGGAGTTCAAAGTTAGCTTGAGTTAATTAAGATGTTAGGATCGGATCAGATTAGATTTGTTTGAGATTGATTTCCTAATTCTACAAGGATTTAAATCAACAAAATAATCTTCTAAAATAAAGAAAATTTTGTTCATTATTTTACCTATTATTTAGGAGAATATTTATCTATAAAGGAGGAAGTTTTCTAGTAAATAAAGGATGCTAGGAGGGCTGCCAGATCTGATTTTCTAAACTATGAAGGATTAATTAATGATTCTCCTAGTCTAGAAAGGAAACTAAATTGACAAGTATAAAAAAGAGAGATTTTCTTCATTAATTGTCCATGTAAAACAAGGAAACTAAACATAACAAGATAAGAAGACTTCAGAATCAATTCTACATTCAGATCAGATTTTCTAGTATATTTGAAACTTCTTATGGTGGCAAATCTATATCTAGGATATTAATTTTGGATTTTTACTATTTTTATTATTTTCTTCTTAGTTTTTGGTTTATTATTACTTATTTGGGTGAATTTTGTAAGTTGACTCAAATCAGCCAGGATATGAAATCAGCAAAATAAACTTGTGATGCAACACATTATCTTTGCTAAGACAAAAATCAAACCTGACTTATCAAGGTATAACTGACCTTGTGGCGTTATTCGTTTCAATTCTAATAGTGCTCATGCCTTGGGACAGGTTTCCATTGTGATATGATCCAGGCAATGAAAAAATAATCAGATTCGGATTATGACGTAAAATGCACAACTGTCCAGTTTCACAACAACAATCATAATTCTCAATCTACCTGTTGGATTGGGCTGAAATTTTACGTGGAGTCTTCTGACATGTTGTTCTACCTTGGGTTAAATTTCAGGTCAATCAGAGTTCAAGAAGACATCACAATACTAGTCAACAGAGGCTGTATGAATTTTGTTACTTTCTTTTGACTTGTGGACTTCTTATTTGGCTAGGATTATTTTCCTACAAGGATGTGACAGCTTGTTTTGGGAATCTCCTAGCTTTACAAGGGCCTTTAATGGGCTGTAACATAGTTTTCAAGTGTGGCAAGGATTCATAAATGTTTCAGAATTCTTTTCTTACAAGAATTCCTTATTCATCCTAGCTACAACAAGGAAAGAAGACTTCAGAATTAATTCTACCTTCATATCGATTTCCTGGTATATTTGGAACCTCTTAAGGGTGACAAATTTGATTCTAGCATATCTAGGATAGTAATTTTTAGATTTTTATTATTTTTATTATTTTCTTCTTAGTCTTTGGGTTATTATTACTTATTTGGATTTTTATTATTTTTACCTTTTGCTTCGGGTCAATATTGTTTTCTTTCTTGTGTTTTTTCTTATTATTTTGTGGTTTTTTCTGTTCTAATTAAAGTAAAAAAAAAAAAGAGAGGAAGCAATCAGAAAATGTTATTTGTGGTTTTTTTTTCTGTTATTCTATGGTTTTGCAACAACATATCAAAACTTATCATAATTAACTAAAAATTGATATTTTGGTTATTTAGTGTGAAAGTGCACTAATGTCAAGTTTCAAGTTATTTGGACATTGTTGGGCCTAGATTTTAAATTCAGGTTTTAAAAGGGTTGTTTCGCGTCCATATATCAAATTAGCTTAAAATTTATATTCTGTTTACTAGGGTCCTAATAGGAAATTATATAAATTTGAGGTCATTTAGATATAGTTTTCTTTAGGTTCCAGAATCAGGTTTTATCTTGCCGTAACGGGTCTGTTTTGCGTTAGCTTTCAAAACTTGTTTTGTTTCTATTGATTTTGTTCGTGCTAATATATTATCAACATATTTAGGATATTTGGCTATTTTTTGAGCCATTGATGAATATTACTTCTAATTTTTTTAGTTTTAACATGTGAGAGTGATTATTGCATTCTTCAGTTATTGAACGAACTGAATCTGACTTATCAAAGATTAACTGGCTTCGTGCATCATTCTACTTCATTTCAATAGTGGTGGTGCCTTGGCACAAGTTTTCATTGTCACACTCCGATCAGATCTATTTCAGCTTTCCGGAATCAAATCTCAATCTTGATTATGGGTTGTATGACCACGTGATCAAGAGGTTCACATCAAAAAATGATCATGATAGTGGGATGGTCCACATAATCAAATTTGTCTCAAGAATCCAAGTATTCAAGATGGGACAACTCCAATTAATTCCTAAATAACATTGGTGTTACATGGAAGATATCCTAAGTCAAGCAAGAAGGCACAATAACCTAGAGCGGGAGAGAAGATTCAAAAGCCCTATCCTGAAAGAAAATAACAGATAAAGAAGAAATGCATAAAAAGTGGAGAGAATTAGTGCCCTCGAAATTGGATTATGTTCAGAGAAAGTAAGAAAGAGATTTTCAAACAAGTTTTGCTTAGGATTCCTTCTCCCATGGAAAATGAAAGAATAACAAAACAAAAAAAACACAAGCTCCAAACTCCAAAGAGATGATAAAATAGTAATCACTAGTACTATTACATCATAAAATAATACAAGAACAATTATCATGCTCAGCTCCATCTTTAAATTAAGAGCTTCTAGCCAAGTAGAAAACAATTTTGCAATGTCAAATGAAATGAGGCATTTAGGTTCAACGATGTGTGCTCTGTCTATTCACATATGATCTTGAAACAAGCTAGAGCTCTATGTACAACACTCTGATTGATACGATCTGGGCAATGAAAAAACAATCAGATTTGGATTTTGACGTAAAATGCGCAACTATCTAATTTCACGACAACAATCATAATTCACAATGCGACTATTGGATCGAGCTGAAATTTTCCGTGGAGTCTCTTGACATGTTATCCTATCTTGGGTTAAAATTGCAGGTCAATCAGATTTCGAGAAGACATCACAATACAGATCAACAGAGGTTGTATGAATTTTGTTATTTACTTCCTTTTTGACTTGTGGACTTTCTATTTGGCTATGATTCTTTTCCTACAAGAATGTGGCAGTTGGTTTTGGGAATTTTCTAATCTCGCAAGGATATTTAATGGGTAACGATATAGTTTCCATGTGTGGTTTAGACTCCATATTAATTCGGAGGAATCCTTATGGTGTATGGAAAAAATTATTCTATCCTTATTACAGTAGAAATCTATCATTAAATAAGTTTTCAAGTCAGCTAAGAATATTTTGCAAACAAGGAAACTAAAGAGGAGGCAACTTCAAATTTGATTCTCCTAACTTATATGAGACTTCTAAATGACAACAAATTTGATCCTATCATATTTAGGATATTAAATTCAGATTTATTATTGTTATTAGAACCTCGCGCCTCTACCCAAGCTAGAGTCAATAATAATTATGTCACAAAAACTTCCACCAATGACCCACGGGATGCCAATTATCAAACCATAGAGAAGCGAGAAACCCATCACCTACACGGTAGCATATAAACCTGTGAGGACCATGAATCTTCCTCCTACTCCAAGAATGGTTCCTAGGATAAAGCACCTGCTAAATACCCCTACCTCGCAACAAGTACAAATGTATTAAGAAGACCAAGTTAAAAGAACCGCTTTAGTGCATATAATCCATAAGTGTTTAACCATGACATGCTGATTCCAAACCTCTTGATTTTTAACACCTACACCCCTTTCTTTTTTTGGTAAGCAAATATTATCCCAAACAACTTTAGCACCACTTGAACCAATATTACTACCATTCCATGAAAAACTCTCAATACAAAAATGATTTTCACAATAACAACCTTCAAAAGAATGAAAAGAGTAGACTAGTACACATGAATAGAGAAGAGAATGGATTTGATAAGTTGAAGTCTACCCTCATATGAAATAGTGCAATTCATCCAACTCTTAGCCTTAGCCATAATATGGTCCACAAGGATTAAACAATCATGAGATGTAACTTTTGTAGTAATAAGAGGAACACCAAGGTACCTGACTAACAACTTCCCTTCTTGTAACCGAGAACATCAAGAAGTTGTGTTTTAGTATTATGCTCAACACCATACGGGAACATATTACTCTTGTCATAGTTAGGAGAAAAACCCGATAGAAATTGAAATTGATCAAGGCTATGCTTAATTAAGGAAACTGTACTTAGCTTAACTCGGTAAAAAATCATCAAATCATCAGCAAAACGTAAATGAGTAAGATGCTTCCTTTCACAACGCCAGTGAAATCTAAAGTCATCATCTCTAACCATCCTACCTATTAGACATGAGAAAACTTTCATAGTAAGAACAAACAGGTAAGGCGACATCGGTTCTCCTTGCCTTAATCCTCTACCACCAGCAAAAAAAACCATGAAGCTCTCCATTGATAGAGACTGATAATCTAGTAGTGGAGATACATTCAACTATCTCCAATGATAGAGACTGATAATCTAGTAGTGGAGATACATTCAACTATCTAATTAACCATATAGGAAGGAAAACCAAACATACAAAGAATAGCCAATAAGAAGTTTGATGCAAACCTCATGATCACGTGATCATGCAATCTATAATCAAGATTGAGATATCATCCTGGAAAGCTAAAATAGGTCTGATAGGAGTGTGACACAATGAAACCTACCCCAAGGCACCAACACTATTGAAATGAAGTTGAATGATGCCACAAAGCTAGTTAGTCTTTGATAAGTCAAATTCAGTTCATTCAAGTGAAGAATGCAAGAATCACTCTCACACGTTAAAACTAAAAAATTTTGAAGTGTTATTCATCAGTGGCTGCCAAAATTTAGGTTACATGAGTTTAAATAGCTCTTAAAAAATTAACCCTAATGAATCTACCCTAGTGGACTGATTTGGCCCAATTACAAAACTAACCTAAAAACCTTAAACTAAAACACTCATAACCTGATTCAAACAAGCTTTGGATCCTAACTAAAAACAAAGTATTAATTAAGCCCAAACAAGCCTTGGGTTGTAGCTAACAAAATAAAATAAAGCTCATAATATTAAATCCATGTTCTGCTGTGAGAAGAAGATAAGGAAAGAAAATATTATAGAACTGATTCAAGGCTTATTTATAGCCTTTCATACAACCCATTAATCCTAGAAACTAAAGGAAAAGGTAGTCGCTCATATTGTTTCCAAGTTGTAGTAGGATTCTTTTGTTTTCTTTATTGTGTTTTCTCTCCTCCTAACAAGAAAATAAATAAAATAATAAATTCTAATACTTAAAAGAAATAATAAATTTTCTCATACATAATAAGAAGTTCAAAACTAATTAAGAATCCATAAAACACATAGAAACATCATAAACACAGGGCTAACCAAAAATTTAGAAAATTGTCAGCCTTGTTACCGAAACCTCATGGCCCAAACAAGGTTGGATTAAGCCCCTCTTGCATATGGATAAGATGTATTAAGACCTCCTCTTGATACTTCAATGGACCCTTCAAATCTGACTTAGTTGAAACTTCAAAACTAATGCATTCAATGCCTCTTTCAATGTCTTTATCTTGGATTGAGTCATGGGCCCATTTGGAATATGTAATGGGTCCTTATTGGTGTTTGTGGGCTGATCCACATCAACCCCTCTCTCCTCGGAAGGATTCAATCTCGAATCATAACATGTGTCAAACAAAGTAAAATCAGCAATATTAAAAGTAGCACTAACACCATACTCACCTAGAAGATCAATTTTGTATGCATTATGATGCGAACCTTGTGATCATATGGTCACACAACCCATAATCAAGATTGAGATCTGATCTTGGAAAGCCAAAATAGGTCTGATTGGAGTGTGACACAATGAAAACCTGCCCCCAAGGCACCAACACTATTGGAATGAGTAGAATGATGCCACCAAGCTAGTTAATCTTCGATAAGTCAGATTCAGTTCGTTCAACAACTGAAGAATGCAAGAATCACTCTCACATGTTAAAACTGAAAAATTCAGAAGTAATATTCATCAAAGGCTGCCGAAATTTTGGTTACATGAGTTTAAATAGTTCTTGAAAAATTAACCCTAATGGACCTCTTATGTGGTCTTATATGAGGTCCACTCAAAACTGACCTAAATCCCTAATCTAAAAAGCCCATAACTTGATCCAAACAGGCCTTGGATCTTAATTGAAAACAAAGTATTAATTAAGCCCAAACAAACCTTGGGTTGTAGCTAACAAAATAAAATAAAGTCCCTAATAGAAAATCCATGTTCTGCCATGAGAAGAAGAGAAGGAAGTAAAATATTACAGAACTGATTCAAGGTTTATTTATAGCCTTCCATACAACCCATTAATCCTAGAAATAAAAAGAAAAGGTAGCCACCCATGTTGTTTCCAAGTTGTAGTAGGATTCTTTTGTTTCCTTTGTTGTCCTCACCTCATGGCCCAAATAAGGTTGTATTGGGCCCCTCTTGCACATGGATAAGATGTACTGGGGCCTCCTCTTGATACTCTAATGGACCTTTCAATTCTGACTAGGTGGAAACCTTTAAAACCAATGCATTCAATGCCTCTTTCAATGCCTTTGTCTTGGACACAAGGTTGTAATTTTGATTTTCTTTGGTTAGGAAATTGTTCCTTATACATGTGAACCCAAAACCAATCATCGTGTTGGAAAATAACTTGTTTACGCCCCTTATTTGCTTTAGAAGCATACAGTTTGTTCTTTTTCCCTATTTGTAGTCGAACTCCCTCATGAAGTTGTCTCACCATCTTTGCCTTCTTTTCACCATCTAAACTTGCCATTTCTTCAAAAGATAAAGGAATTAAGTTCATAGGAGTTAGTGGATTAAACCTATAAACAATTTCAAAATGAGAAAAGTCAGTGGTTGAATGCACCGTTCTATTATAAGCAAACTCAACAAAAGGCAAACATTCTTCCCAACTTTTTAGATTCTTTTGAATAAAAAAAGGCAAAAATAAAGTTTTATTCACTACCTTAGTTTGTCCATCTGTTTGAGGATGACAAGTTGTCGAAAATATGAGTTTAGTTCCTAACATTCCCTACAAAGTCTTCCAAAAGTAGCTAAGGAACTTAACATTATGATATGACACTGTACTCCTAGGAATGCTATGCAAACATACAATCTCCCTAAAGAACAAGTTTGCAATATGAGATGCATCACCAGTCTTATGACATATAATGAAATGCGTCATCTTAGAAAACCTATCAACCACAACAAAAATAAATCTCTACCTTTCTTTGACCTAGGTAAACCTAAAACAAAGTCCATAGAGATATCTAACCAAGGTTCAGTATTGTAAACCCTGTTGCACCCTCGTGAGAGCGCGGCGTCGCGGCGACCCTTTCCGAAGCGGGGGATTGTTTCGGGGTTTTTGTTTTTGTGAATAAGAGAGTCGCCACCTAGTATTATGTTCATTAGAAAACCTAACTGGTCTTTCAAAGATTCTAAGGCAAGGGACTGGTTGCGTAAAGGGAAGGTTTTAGTACCCCTAGTACGCCCTACCTAAGGTAAGCTGCTTGGTGGTTGGTTTTCCTTATAATTGTTATGTTGTTGGTGTTTTTTAATCCCATCAGTTTTCCTAGGATAGGTTTACTATGAAAAAAAAAACTTGGGTTCAAAGTCTAAAAGCAAGAACCCTTGGCCAATATAGATCATACCTTTAGATATGTCTACAGCGTGCCAAGAAGAACCGATGCAGATCTCTTGAAATCTATGTTTGATTTAAAACTAAATTTATAACCTCTGAATGAAAAGATAGCTAAGATAGAAATCTAAGGAGATTCAATGTGCTTCGAAGCTCATTTTTTCCTTAGTATTTCAAGTGTTCGAGACTTGTAAATCGCAAGGAAAAGGAACAAAAATTTAGAAATCTAAGGAAATTCAGAGCGTTTTAAAAGTCTATTTTTTCCTTGGTGTTTCATACTTTCATGGATCGTAAACTGTGGAGTCAAAAATTGAAATGTCCTCAATTATAATCGAGGTTCTTTCAAGGATATGTGATGGCTTATTATTCCTAGAAAAATATTTTGGATATCAACCACTTGGTTTTTTTTATCCAAACATTAACAATGAATAATAACAAGTTATTCCCAATAATATTTTGGATATTAATCCCTTTAGGATTTCTTTATCCAAATATAAATGGTGAATAAAGTAGAATTCCCCAAAAATAAGATTTTGTATTTTTGGAATATTGGCCAACACCCTTTGGCGTTTTACAAACATGTTGTAAAATCCAGAATGCAAGAAAATAATTTTTGTTTGTGTTTAAGAAATCCATGTCAAAACACATTTTCAAAACTTCAAATATTTGTTTTTTTTTTAAAAAAGGAATGTTCAAAATATGTTAGGGTATTGGCCGTATGCAACACACAAAAACATTTTTATATTTTTATCGAAACACGAGTATCACAATTAAATGCAAACATCACAATAGAAGGTAGCAAACCATCATATATATTATAAGATTTACAAGAAACTTAAAACAACTAAAAAAATGTTCAAAGCCGGCTTATCTTAAATTTTTATAACTGGAAATGAAACACCTCTGTAGGCTCAAGGGAGCCAAAGTTCTGAAACCAAAATTTGAAATCTAAATTCTAGTGCAGTGTCCGTGACTCATGACCTATCTTTTTTTACCAATATGGGAGATGTTGCCATACTAGTTTAATACAAAAGAGAAAACGAAAAAACAGAAAAAGTGAGCTGATGATTGAAGAACCAACAGCCCCCCCCACGGTTCCTCATGAACCAGCGAAAGAAAAAAAAAAGAACCAACCAACTCTTAACATAATCACTCATCTAAAACTTAAAGCCATGGCAGGAACAAAAGGCAATCATTCATTGTATGGTCTAAAATTGAAAATGAATGTGCAAAGCTGTTGCGATGTCGCAGTCGCACATATTAATTACCCTAGCTTCAAACACAACACACAAGATAGTATAGAGCAAGCAAGGGGTCGATCCCACGAGGAAGGTTCAAGTCAGATTTTTATGCTAGATGATATGCAATTTAGGGGGAGTTTGGATGTTATCTAGGCTAAAGCAAAAGAAAATAGAAAACTATCAAACAAAATTTAATAAAATCAGAAAATTATCAAGAGAACAAACCTTGGTTGCAAGCACACACCCACCTACAGAAATGATGAAGAAGACCCTAAGAAAATTAACCTAAGACATAAGCTAGCTGTGAAGGAAACTGAAATTTACTAAGAGGGCAAGTGAATAGAAATGAAATGATGCCAATTCTAAAACATCTAATAAACAAAAAATGAATAAAATGGAAAGAACAAATCATGGTAGAGGGTCGGCCTTAACTATGGGGTTGGCCAGCATGCATGTGTGAGTTGTGCTGGAATTTGTTGAAAAATTATATGCTGGAATTGATGTTTCAGTGTGTGTGTTCTGCTGGAATTTGTTGAAAGATTATATGATGGAATTGATGGTTTTAATGTGTCTGTTCTGCTGGAAATTGTTGAAAGATTATATGCTGGAATTGATGGTTTCAATGTGTGTGTTTTGTTGGAACTTAGTGACAGTTTATGTGCTGGGTTTGTTACAGCATGTGTATATGTGTGTGTTCATCCCGAATTGTGTGTTCTGTAGCGAATTTGTGATTCGCTGCCGAAGATGAGTTGTCTGCAGCGAATTTGTGATTCACTGCCGAAACTGCGTTGTCTATAGCAAATTAGCATTTGCTATTGAATTGTGTGTCTTGTAGTATTTGTGGTTCACTGCTTAAGTTGAGTTATCTGCAGGGAATTTGTGATTCGCTACCGAAACCGAGTTGTTGCAGTGAATTTGTGATTCGCTACCGAAACCGAGTCATCTACAGCGAATTAACATTAGCTGCCGAATTGTGTGTTTTGCAGCAAATTTGGGATTCACTACCGAAGTTGAGATGTCTGCAGCGAATCTGTGATTCGCTTCTAAAACTGAGTTGTCTACAACAAATTAGCATTCGCTGTCGAAATGTGTGTTTTGCAGCGAATTTGTGATTTGCTGCCGAAGTTAAGTTGTCTGCAGCAAATTTGTGATTCGTTGTCGAAACTGAGTTGTCTGAAGCGAATTAGCATTCGCTGCTGAATTGGGTGTTCTGCAGTGAAATTTATGATTCGCTATCGAAACTGCGTTGTCTGTAGCAAATTAGCATTCGATGTTGAATTGTGTGTTCTGCAGCGAATTTGGGATTCACTGCTGAAACTGAGTTGGCTGTAGTGAATTTGTGATTCGCTGCCGAAACTGAATTGCCTGCAGCGAATTAGCATTCGCTGCCGAATTGTGTGTTCTACAACAAAATTATGATTCGCTGCCGAAGGTGTATTGTTTGCAGTGAATTTGTGACTCACTGCCGAAATTGAGTTGTCTGCAGCGAAGTAGCATTCGTTGCCGCAAAACATGTTGGCAGCAGCAAAGTAGCATTCGCTGTCGAAATTATGGCGCCAGCAGCAAAATAGTTTTCGCTGCCAAATTGCGTAGCCTGTAGGGAACCAGTTTTCGGTGCCGATTTCTACAATAGACCTCCCATAAATGACTTAAATGCTAGTAACAATTTCATGGTATGATGGTGTAAAATATGGAACACGTGAATGTGAACATATGAACTTTTGAAATAAGTATGGTGATGAATGTGATTCAAAGATACAAATGTATTGATTTGTGACAATTGATGTCGTAGGTGGTGCGGTCGGGATCAGACCATCGTCAAGACAACAACCCATAGGTGGAGCAGGTAGGTGACTTGCACCTTCCTTTTTCATAGCGTTGAATAATGAAATACTTTATCATGAATGTTACCGTATAGTGTTAGGACATATACCAGATTGTCAAATGCTTAAATGTTGATAAATGGTTGATTAGCTTCGGCTAATGGCATCCAAACAGATGATCGGGACAAACGATTGAATAGCTTCGGCTAATGGCATCTGAATGAATGACCGGGACAAAAGAATGATTAGCTTCGGCTAATGGGATCTGAATGGATGACGATAAATGAATGATTTGCTTCGGCTAATGGCATTTGAATGGATGACCGGGACAAATGAATGATTTGCTTCGGCTAATGGCATCTGAATGGATTACCGGGACAAATGGTTGACTAGCTTTGGCTGATGGCGTTCAAAGTGGATGGCCAGGGTGAGTGAACGGTTAACCCCGATAAATGATTGCCTTAAGAGGATAGCCGGATTTAAGATTATGACTTATCGCAAGAGTTGGTGCATCTATATCTATTGCAAGTTGTTTATACCAAGTACATGAAGGAATTACAAATGTCACGCTTCAAACATGAGATAATGTTAATGTTTCATTAAACTGCCAGACCGTTTATTATCATTATTATTATTAAGTAATTGCATTCTTATAAATATTTTGTACTGCAGCAGGGACGTCACACCAACGAGGTGCCTAGGAAACCCAATACACGGGAACATACTTTTGCAAGGAATCATGTAGTTGCATTCTAAATCACGATGTATTTTGTATGAATCAATGCACTAAACATATTAGCTATTATTAGATCCTTTTTGTTTAAATTCGTGATGACTATTAGTAGGATAGGAATGCAAACTCATGTCTATGTACGTATATTTTTAATTTGAACTTCTAATCATGCAAACATAATATTATGTGTTTATGTAAGATTCACTTTTAAATGAAATGTGTGTCAAGTATAAAAAAAAATTACCGTTGTTTTGGGCTTGAAAAGCCAGGTTGTTACAGTTGGTATCAGAGCACTTGGTCTAGATCCTGAGGATCATTGATAATTGTGTTGTTGTGGTGAATGTCAGGATGATACACACCCGACAAGGAGCACGAACTGAGCCGCCTTCCTTAGAAAGGAAGGGCGGGAACCAAGGTGCCCAAGGTTGGCAAGATGAAGATCCCTTGGATGATACGACATCTCATGCTCCGGTGATACCACCCGAAACTTTGCAGGGGAAGCTGCGGTAGCCTAACCAAACAAAGGAACTACCCCCAGTTGCAACAGAGCAGCAAGAAAGATCAGAAGCACAACCATCACCTATTCCAACTGGTGTGCCCCCACAGTATGTAGACGCGAGACTCCTTGTACAAATAGTTAAAGCAGTGATGGAGGGCATGGCTAGTTCGGCGACACAAACAACTCCCACCATACAAATTCCACAAGCAGCCCCTTATGACTGGCACGACCATGGACAACGTGGTGCTACTAGTGCGACTAGTCAAGAGTATGAGGGAAATGGGTTGTGAACCATATATAGGGGAACAAGATGCAGAGATAGCCGGGAGATGGATTAGGAAGGTAGAAAAGACCATGATTCAAATAAGCATACCCGAAGGTTTGAGGGTAAATTGTGCAACCTAGTTACTGTCCGATAGGGCCATGACATGGTGGGAAACAGTTCAGCTGAGGCGTGCAACCGAGACAC
>Ga0307515_10010717_pt1 | contig 17513 bp, 12 predicted proteins | sample 17_EM_MG_FD_194513 | JGI IMG/M metagenome (GOLD analysis project Ga0307515, IMG submission 194513) | Populus trichocarpa ectomycorrhiza microbial communities from riparian zone in the Pacific Northwest, United States - 17_EM | ecosystem: Host-associated > Plants > Roots > Unclassified | place...
CCGATAAAAAAAAAAAAAAAACCTTCAGAAAATACAGAAAGTCTTGATGCTCTAGTTACAGACCCGACTAGGGCGCTGTTGAATTTGCTACAAATTCTTTTAAGAATTCGTTCAAACATTTTGCTCCTTTGAAAAGTAATAGACATCCAATCAACGTACGATGACTTTATCAGAAGTAATTAACATCCATGTTTTTTATTTATCGAATATGTTATAAAAGTTCTTTCGAAGAAAAAAACTCTGCGTTTGTTGATGTTGGTAGCTGATCACAACTCATTCCATCATTATTCCAAAAATTTCAAAGCACTTCTCTCTTGTTTTCAAGATAAACAAGGTTTTTTTTTTCCTACCCAAAGAAAAGAATAGTGGCAGCTGAGTTTCTTCTTACGTTCGCCTTGGAGGAGACATTTGCAAGGCTGGGTTCCCTTGCTACTGAAGGGATCAGAGGTGCATGGGGTTTGAAAGGACAGCTACAAGACCTAAAAGGGTCAGTGACAATGAACAAAGCTGTACTCCAAAATGCTGAGAAAAGGAAAGTGACAGACGAGTCGATGAAGCTATGGTTGGAGAAGCTTCAAGATGTGGCTTATGATGCTGAAGATGTTTTAGATCATTTGATGACTTTGCTTATGAGGTGCTTCGCAAAGACCAACAGAAAATCTTTACTATTTGTGATAAAGATAGGGTTTGTGTTCTATAAAGCTGATCTTTATAATTGCTATGAAGATAGTGTTTTTGTGTGCTATAAAGCTTTGCTATATATATGTGATAAAGCAAGGATTCATCTGAGCTAAAGATGGTTTTTTGAATATAACTGTGTTCAATGAGTGTGATTCTACTATGATTACCAAGTCTATTTTTGGAGAGGAAAAAAACTAGTAGTCGTTCAGATTCTTGTATTTTTTATTGCCCTCTATATTTCTAATTCTTCTATATGATTTTTCAGCTTCCTGCATCAACCCAAAGCTACTACAGATTGTTGAAATCAAACACTGATTGAAGTATCAGGATGGTTCTGTGAGTCTGTTTCTGCCTAAGTTCTAGCACAATAAAGTCCCCAATATAAGCACCTAAAAGGCCCCTATGGTGTGTATCAACTGTTTACACTTAAGATGTTCTAGCTAGTTTATCATTATGAGTTTTAAATCTAAGGCTTCTTCGCGCAAAAAAAGAGTAAAGAAATGTTCAATCCAAGCCTGAAGAACGTGATATTTACTCCATGGATGCGGGACATAGTTCTTAGCATCCGTCGGATGATTCAATGGAGGCCCGAGCCGTTTGCCAGGATAGATAAAGATGGTGACAGGTACTCATTCAGTATTCCAAGCAATTATTCTACCGCCATTTTACAAGTTACACTAATAGTTTGACTTGGCTGTGTGGCCCCTTCAAAGATATTATTTAGGCGTAGAATTACAATGGAAAACACCAGGCAAATCATATCTTGTCGCAGGACTCCCATATCCATGATGAGTTCCAGTTTCGGCTAGGTAAGGGGCCCCGCTGCTATACCAACTATTTTCTTACTCTTAACTAATTATGTTTCCACTTCTTAAATAATGACAAGTTTCTTCTCATGAGAGATACGATTTTGTTTACCATTTTTGAAGAAAACAAAGGAATATGATAGTTTTATTCATCATGAGAAGCTTATGTTACAGTAGGACATCTATATACAAGGCAGAGATGTCATTGATGGGAAAGATGCTAACTATCAATCTCCTATAATCTTGGTATATCAAAATCCATCTATACTAATAATTATCCTGTCAATTGTTTACATAACAGTAGTAATATGAATTGGAAACAATGTAGTGATCACAAGCAAGAATATGTGAGATAATATAGGATCCACTGCAACTTTCCTTAGTGGATGCAATACTATAGGAACTGCAGTACCGTATGAGATAATGTAGGAGGCAATATAGCATTTTACCCTTCAATAATTTTCATGACAATGATTTTCGAGAATTCTTGCTTCAAAGATTAAGCGTTGTATCATGTCATAAGATCATCAGTGCTCCTGATAGTATACGAGAATCGCATTCTTTTGTGGAATTAGAAGAAGTTGGGTGCTGGAGTTTGACTTATTTTCCAGAGGATTGCTTATGTGGCCGCACCCGATTGAAATCATTAAGAATCAGTGATTTCTCATAGGAGCTGGAGGTTTTCCTGAAGAAGCTCTAAATTTGAATGCTGGATCTCTTGAAAAACTATGGATGGGATAAACTGAAGAGTTTACCGCATCAACTTCAACACCTAACTTCCCTTACAGAATTGCATATAGAGATCTTGGACGGAAGCTTTTCCAGATTGGATAAGCAACCTTTCCTCTCTTCAGAAGCTTTGTATTTGTTATTGTGAGAACGTAAAGTATCTACCTAGTTAAACAGCCATGCAAGGACTCTCCAGATTATATTATCTGTATACTTCTGATCATTTCTTGAGGAAAATGGTCGCAAGTACAATGGCGTTGAGCACCTTAAGATCTTTCGATCCGAAGTGTCCACAAGATTTCAACGGATGGAACGTAAGTTAAAATCTCTCAGTAACTCATTCTTTGTTTTCTTTCTGAATGCCTCCTCCTTTAGGAAAATTTCAATATTTCTAATTAATTTAACTTCATTGTTCTTTGTTTTTATGCAGGAATTCAACTTTTCAGATTAAACTTGATTTCAGCAGCTCATTTTCTCTTGCTATTTTCATTGCTCAGTCATGAATTTGAGCAACATACAAGAACAGGTAAGTTGAATCTCAAATCTCTCTCTATCCATCTGTCTCCTCTGCTCACTTTTCCCTCTGTCCATACTTTACTTATTTTCTCCCTCGATAATTTACTTTTGTTGTTCTTGTTTTCATCAGACGTACAAGGCTGGCAATTACAAACAAGCATTAGAGCATAACAATGTTGTTTATCTATGTGAGAAGTCTGCACCGCACCTACTGATCGTATTTTTCTTGAAAATTTATATGAAGGTCATATGTTTTTTTCGGCTTTGAATATTTGAAGACTAGTTCTTTGCGAACCATAAATTATCAAAGTGTTTGGTTTCTAACACTAATCCACACAAACCACCAATGAAAAATCTCTTAAACTCTTTTAGGAGAAAAAGATTGTTATGTCTTTGAAAGCTAGCTCTTTTCTTTTATTTTTCAGGTATTCTATAACTTAAATAGCTTTTTTTCTTTTTTCAAGAATATAAAAAATAAGAGATATAACATTCTATTGAAAAAAAAAACTTGAAAACTATATAAATAACAAAATACCAATTTTCCCCTAAATAATATCACATATATTATTTCAGGATAATTTTACAAATTTATTCAATCAAATCTCTACTTCATTTTTCTAAGTCTAGAATTGTAATTCACTGTACAAATTACACCATAGTTCTCAATTTCTAAAACTTGTTTACAATCAAGTCACACTTGATTAATTATTCCATTTAAATTTTTGACCAATTGTTTTTATACGTGTGACCCATTAGGTTCTCTAATAAATTGGCCAAATATAAATAATAATCTTAAATAAAATAGGATTAAATAAATCAAATAAATTAATTTATTATCAATTCAGCAATTGATTGATTTATATTTAAAGATCAAGTACAATGTCAAACAATCTATCATGATCCCCCAAATATTAAAATATAAAGTCATGAGTAGTTTGACTTAACCTTTTAGTGATCAATTTATTAAGGTAATTATTATTCCTTATCAACAGTGTCCCAATTTAGATATTATAATATGAAGAGTGTCTACCATGTCAAATCATGTTTATTCTCAACACCATAATCATTAATTCTTTGAATAAAATTTGAAACTCTTTTCAAATTTCATTCCACTTTACACCAGGATGTACAATCAATATTATTTGAGAACAGATAAAATATTTTTTCTAATTCACCTAGGATATAAATTATAACGACCCCAACTTTCTATACAATTTACAAATAATTTCCTTCTTTGATAATGTTAGAAACGTGGTAATTTTTTTCTGATGGTAATAACGGTCGACCAGATCAATTTTTTAATCAACTGGTTTATTCCAACGATCTAACATTTCCCTCTACAGTTTATAGTAATGGTCGACCAGTTTAATTTTATCCATAATTTAGTCAACCAATTCACTTTATAATTTTAATATTTCTCTTACTGGTTGATCAATAGGTTGACCGATTCCATCGACCGATTAAAATAGTAGCGAATTTAACTATTCGATTCATCAAATGGTCGACCGTTTAAGCAAAGTCAAACATTTTTGCCATTCTTCTTTTGAACTTGTTGTCAATAACTCTCTCATGCTATATTTTTACATTGTAATTATGGTCTAATTATTTTGGACTCATCTCATACCATCATAACCTATGATTCAACTTCACAATTAATATACAAATGCAAGATATTACACAAATTCATAAGAAAACATCATAAGTATGAATTATATATTTAAAACCCAAATGCAAAAAATAAGAAACATAATATTGTAAGATGTATTAAGAAAATCTTATAAAAAATGATAAATTATTAAAATCTTGATATTAATTACATATCAAATTTTACATTGCATAAGAATTAGTTGCTCAAAATTTCAATATCATTAATTATCAAAAAAGAACACCATAATCATCTACTCATTCTATACGAGGAAACGAAGTGCCTGGAATGAAATTAATATTAAGTATGAGTCAAACTAAGTAATTAAAATATAAACAATTAAGTAATCCTCATGATAAGTTATAAACTTAATTTATTTGTTTAATCATTTATATGATCTTATTAGATCATCTTTCTAAGTCACACTCTTCAAATCATTCTCGTATCATTACAACCAACCAATTCCAAGCATAATTTCACAATGACCAGTTAACTAATTTCACTGTTTTTTTTACTAGGCATTCATTTCCATCATTTGACAATCAATTTTACAGCCTATAATCGACACTAGTTCTATCACAGAACAACTAGTTCCACAACCCATTATTGGACACTAGTTCTATCACAGGTTAGCTAGTTCCACCGCCCATAACCAGCACTAGTTCCATCATAGACAAACTAGTTTCTCATCCTATTACCGGGAAATAGATCCATTATAGGATGGCTAGTTCCTCAGCCCATTACCGAGCATTAGCTCCATTACATGATGGCTAGTTCCTCACATATCAAACATTAAAAAGAACTTAACATATTTAATAAAAATGTAATGACTTGATTTGTCATAAGGATATCAAGGTGTCAAGCTCTTATCTGGGGCTTGGGCTTATGGTGTTATTCTTTGTTGCTATCCTAAACTGCTGGCCTCTCTTGTTTCAACAGGAAACATTATCATCGTAAATACAAGAGAGGCCAGCGGTTTAGGATAATATGTTTGCATGACTTTTTTAAATAATATGTTTCTAAACATAAACATACAATTCCATATCTTAAGTTTAATTATTTCACAATAAATATTACATCATAACCAAATTAACATGAACAAATCCATATATGAAGCTTAATCCATATTACACCAAAAGTACCATTACAACAACTATGGCATCATTTCATACACAATATCATCTAAATAACAATCCATATTAATTCTACACAATTATAAGACATTAAATAGATCCAAACACTTCTTCCATTCTCTACCAATTGGCCGACCCCTTTTTATCTCATTCCATCATGATTATTTCTTCCCATTATCATGATTTATCATCAAATAAAAACCCCATCTACCTCAATTGCTTTAATTTGATTAATTTTGACATTCCCCATAAATCTTTACTAAGAACCCTAATTGATTTTTCTTGGATTTTAATCATAATCAATTAACTTTTGTTCAAATTGATATGAATGGGTTCTAAACACCTTACTTGGTAAAATTTGAACTTCAAAAGCTAACCAATCAAAGTTTGTCATTCTTCCCTTTTTTATTCTTGTTTTAAGATTGTTTAGTTTCTCAACCCCTTCACTATCTTGTCTAATTCTTTAGTTTTTCTCAAAGAATTTCCCTAAATTATCTTTTCTTCTTTTTTATCTCCCTTCTCAGTTCTAAGTGGTTGTTTATAGAGGAAGAACTAAAATTTTTGGTTTTTTCCTTATTTATTCATGATTAATCGATCTTCTAGTTCCTTACTTAGTCTTTAGTAACTTTTAATTTATTTTTTCATCTTTATTCAAATCCACCTCTATTTAAAAAAAATTTCAAGGTCTTCTACTTTAATTATCTTAGCTAGGGTTTATATAAATCCTCTTGATTACTTAAATACCTTTATATAGTTTATATTATACTCAATATTTGTCTATTTGTTACCCTTGATTAAAACAATGTATAACATGATCAAAACATAACACTTCTTATATAAGATAACTTAGTGATCTAAATTCTATGGATCACTTACACAAATGTCACGTAAGTCTTTCCATAAACACAAGTAATCTCTCTATATGGGATTCTCATTCGTGTCATTTCGGTGTATATTTCATCTAATAAGGACCTATATATTAGTTCTAGGCATCCCTCATACCTCAACTTATGAGAATAACTGCTTCATTTCATATAGGAAAGAACATAATGTGTATCAATCTCAGCAACTCTAATTAATATCCAGTGTTAATAGAGCATTAACTATGAATATTTTAAGAACAATGCTTTGATGTAATAAAAATCTTATAATTACAACAACTTTATATTTGCAAAGAATTTTTGTTCAAATGACTTTAATTTTACTCTAAATATATTAATCAAATATTAGATTTATTAATCAAGTATTTGATGAATATAAAAGATAAAGAAACCTTTATTAATAAATTAAATATATTTACATGAATAAAGTTAATGTTATATATAATCAACTGATTTGCTATAGGGCATATACACAAACATTTTTCCACTTGCTCTAAAGTCAAACACTCATTTATCAAACACTATATCGCTCTACTTGATGATAATATTTTTACTAGGATAATGACTTAATAAGAGGATCTACAAGATGCTCTTCAGTAGAGACTTGCTCTATCTTTACATCTTATTTTTCTATGATTCTCTAATCAAATGGAATTGTCTAAGTATATTTTTGGATCATTAATGAGACTTTGGTTCCTTTTCTTGTGCAATGACTCCATTGTTATCATAGTACAAGACTATTGGATCAATAATGCTAAGAATCATACCTAGTTCAGTGATGAACTTCTTGATCCAACCAACCTCTTTTGTCTCCTCAGATATAGAGGTGTGCTCAACTTTAGTTGTAGAATCTATTCTAATCTCTTATTTGGAACTCTTCCAACTCACATTACTATTATTTAGAGTAAAATATAACTAGATCGAGTTTTTTATTTTCAATATATGATTAAGAACTAACATCCAAATAACCATAAAACTTTTATTTCATCTCCTCCATAGACCAAAAAAGTATTATTAGTTCTTCTCAAGTACTTAAGAATATTTTTATCTTTTAGTGACCATCATCAGATTAGATTGGTATCTATTTGTTATGCTCAAAGCATAAGATATATATGGTCTTGTACATAACATTGTATATATTATGAATCCTATATTCAAAGTATATGGAATCATTTTCATCTTATCTTTATTAATTTATGTTTTAGGGCACATATCATTAGAGAGACATATCATATGCAAAATAAGTAAGTATCCTATTTTGGATTCTTCTATGCTAAATATTTTTAGCATCTTGTCTATATACATAGATTAGGACAATCCAAGTAAGCTTTTAGATCTATCTCTATAGATCTTTATTCCTGATATATAGGTTATTTTTGTCATATCTTTCATGGTGAAATTCTTTGTCAACTAGATATTTATTAACTAGAGTAAATGTTATTTCCTATTAATAATATATTGTCTATATAAAATATTTAAAAAATGACTTCACTCTCCCTAACCTTTTTTATCAACACAAGTCTCATTTATATTTTTAATAAAATAAAAATTATTATTATCTCATCAAAATGGATATTTCATCTCCTTGAAACTTGTTTATGTTCATAAATAAATTTTTATAGCTTGCATATTTATTGGCAATTTTTTTAGATTCAAAACTTTCAAGTTATGTCACATACACATCTTCTTAAAGATTCTCATTCAAGAATATATTTTTAACATTTATTTACCAAATTTTATAATCATGGTATATAGCTATAACAAGTAAAATCCTTATGGATTTTAACATAGTTACTGACAATAAGGTTTTATCAAAGTAAACCTATTTATCTTTGTTTACAACCTTTGACAACTAGTTAGTCTTGTATGTTTATGCATTGCCTTCCAAGTTAGCTTTTTTCTTAAAGACCCATTTACATCCAATAGGTTTTATCCATATAGGTGGATCGACTAAAGTACATACCTGGTTGATGTATATGGAATCCATTTAGATTTTATGGTCTCAAGTTATTTCTTAGAATCAATGTCAGATATTGGTTTCATGTAATTGGTAGGCTCATCAAGTATGAGCAACTTCTCATTTTCAGCTTCCATAAGAAGTCCATATCTTATTGGTGGATGATGTGTCCTATCAGATCTACAAAGTTCTTATTGACATGATCAAAGACTTGATGTCTTATCCCAAGTGCAGGAGTGTCAAAGTAATAAATAATCTGGCAAGACCGGGATCGAACCACGGGGAGGTGAACTATATAAATTATAAATAATAATAATAATAATAATAATAATAATAATAATAATAATAACAACAACAACAATCATGATGATAATGATGGGTTAAAGAGGACTTTGAGATATAAGATAAATATGAAGATTAAACAATGATAAAAACAAATGTCAAGGTTAGAGGATCCACTAATAGTATTAGAGATAAGTAAAGTATAAACTCTTTATAAATTATCAACATGATCATATTAATCGTCTTATTTATGTAACACCATACTTATAAATTTTATCAGGTATTCATGATGCTAACTTATGTTGACAATAAATCAAATTCCTTTCATAATAACGATGTCGGCCGAAGATTATGAAGGATCAAGTATTTGATGTACCAAGTGTTATACAACACAAATCTAGATTAAACATTTAACATGTAAGGTATTAAGAATTAATAAGATAAAAATGATAAGACATGTTAATAGCAAACTTTCTTGGATATAAACATTAAAGTCCATGTTGAATTTATATTATACATATTCTAACACCATTAGTGAAACCTTTTCACCTTGACATAATTAACTTAGCTAGACATTATGAAGAAGAAAAACATAAATAAACAATATAAGAACATAAACATAATATAAGTTAACTAAGTATAGTAAAGGAAATGAAAAGCATAAACAAGAGATTAAGGAAAATATAACATGGAATAAAACTTGAACATTACAAAGAAAGAGAGCAAGAGCAAGATCTTGATCTGAAAAACCAAGATTCCTAAATGAATGGCAAATGCCTCCTTTTATAGGCTAAAATTCGGAACTATTCATTTGGTAATTGATTATTGATGTAGTGGCCAACTATTAATTTAGTGGACTTGATGGACAGCAGCACTCAAGCATTTTGGCTGGATGAAATGACATTGATGCAATCAGAATTTGGCAAAGTGTTCCTCATGACAGTTGTTGGAAATCATCTTATATTTCCACCCATAACATTTCAGAGCATTTGGATCACTAGAGCTCGATATATGGCTAAAATACTGAGTAGTGCTTCTGGTGGACGTGGTGGATAGCCCTCAAGCTCTTATCTGGATGAAATGTCATTGCTAACATCATAATTTGAGCAGTTTGTCTTCATGAAAGTTGTTGGAAATTGTCTTATCCTTCCACCCACCAAATTTGACGTCATTTGGCCTTCTAGAACTCCAGCTATGGGTAACATTCTGAGCAGTGTTTGGGCTGGATTGCAGAACAGATTCTGACTTCTCTTTTGTGGCCAAACTTTGAATTTGAAAATGGCAGATTTGGGTCTTCCACTACTCATGAACATTGTAGGCCTATTTCTTTGCTTTCTATCCATATAAATCAAACTAAAATCGAAGATCTACAGCTCCAGATATGACCCAATAACTGAACAGATTTGAATTGAATCGATATCTCCTTTCTAAGCTTAGCCTTTTCTTTGTCCTTTCACTTTCAATAGTTAATCACATCAATCAATCCTTTAAATTGTGAGATATGCCTACATTTAAAATGAGCATTTACCATAAATTAAAGCTATCTTATATTATCAGACTTGTTATTATAAAGCATGCTCTAGTTAAGGAGTTATTGATACTTCAAGTGCAAAATGATGATATAAAACATTGATAAAAATACACTTTTAAGTACTAATCACTTATGTTTCTTGAGTTTCAGGCTAAACATCCAATGTTATAGTCTCAGGCTCAGGTTCAATTTGGATGTAAGTTTGTGGTTCTTAAACTTCATCAAGTTCTATTTTCCTCCCACTTCTCCTTTTAAGAAAATAATCTTTTTTTAGAAATGTAGTATGTTTTGAGATAAATATTTTTGCTCAACAGGGTGATATAAATAATATCCAATAGTTTTTTTTTTGGATACCCATAAAATTATATTTATCTAACTTAACTCTTAACTTTTTATATACAATATGCTTCATATAAACATCACATCTCAAATATTTAAGTATGATAGGATTGGTCTCCTACCATTCCATATCTTTTACCATTCTCTTTTAGATAATCTTGAAAATCTTAGTTGAATTATTCACAATCCCTATCCGATCGAAGTATATTAATACTCTTTCCGGTTTGTTTTTTAATTTTATTTTTGAATTCTTTAGACTTTTTAAATGATTCAAACTTTTATCAAATACACATAATCATATCCAGTATGGTCATCAATGATGAAACATGTATATCTAACTATGGCATGAATTGTTATTGGTCCGAATACATCTGCATGTATTATATAGTCATCAATGATGAAACATGTATATCTAATTATGGCATAAATTGTTATTAGTCCAAATACATCTACATGTATTAAACCTAACAATTTATTAGATCTTTCACTCTTTCAGTAAATAATGTTTTAGTCATCTTACCTAATATAAAAGCTTTACAAATTTCATATGGTTCATAATCAAAATTATCAAATATCCTTCTTTATGTAATTTAGTCATTCTTGTTTTATTGATATGACATAGTCTACAATGTCATAAATTTGATTATCTAATTTGTTCTTTTAAAAATTTATATTAAGAAACCGTTTGGGAACGTGGTGCAAACCGCGTTCCCAAAAAATTCAAATTTTTTTTTTGTTGCTAAAATTTAATATATTTTGTATGTTTTGGATCGTTTTGATGTACTGATGTCAAAAATAATTTTTAAAAAATGAAAAAAAATCATTGGCAAGTATTTCGACACAAAAAGTTATTTGAAAAGCAACTGCAACCACACTGTCAAACATACCCTAAACCTGGGTGTTTTAAGATCAAATATATGCAAACCATTTGTATAAGTATAAGATCCATAATAAACATCATTATTGTTGCTTACATATAGGTTTATTTTGCTTTTATTCAATAAATTAAACACACCTGAAATAAAAACTTTAATAAGCTTCTTAGCCTTCATGGTTGTAAGATAATCTTTACAGTTCCTCTTATAGTAGCCTTCCTTTCCACAATGACGACAAGTTCCATTGTCATTTTTTATTCCCTAAGTAGGATTTTATACTTGAATTACAAGACCAAGTTAGTGTTTAACTCGTGGTCATGATAAAACCTAATTGGTCTAATTTATTAAAATAGTCAATCATCCTCAACACAAAGGTGTTCAACGAGGAACCCTCTGTCATCTTACAACGAAATAATTTCTTAGAGGTCTCATACCTCTTAGACCAACTAGTCGCATCAAACAACTCTATAAGATGCATAATTATTATATGGTCATCCATATTCTCTTGAAGTTCAAGTGACATGCAGGCTAACATCACACATTTAACTTGTTCATCGTCATCAATATGACATTGATATTCAATTATTTTCTTTTTTATCAGCGTCCTCATTAATGATAGGAGGAATCAGATTTTTAAGAACATATAACTTTTTTTCTTATTTGAGAACAATTCACACATTTCGATACCAATTCAAAAGGTTTGATTCAGTCAATTGGTTAGTATCAAATATATTAAGTAGGGATATATATATATATATTTTTACTCATGGTAATCTATCAACCTATTCATGTAAAGATAGGGAGTATTGGTTTCATGCATAAATATTTATAACCAAATTTAGATAAGGTCTTTAATCATAATTTGGTCTACCATTATCTTCCTACAAACTAATAGCTCTCACTATTAAATCAGGAAATCTTGTTTCGATCTCCTAATGGGCTAGGATCCTATTTAATTTATATGATCTAGCAGAAGTAACTCAATAAATCAAAATAAATTAAATTAGGTAGATAAAATAACTTATCATTCATATTTTTATATGATTCCTAGATTAGTTAAATGACAACTCTTTGTACAAACATATCATATATATTTCACCTAACTATTACCTTTAATCTTATATGATCATAAGTATCTCCTCCAAATCATATAAATTAGTTAAGTAGGACCCAATTTTATAACATTAAACATATTCGATTAACAGTAACCTTGAACAGCTCAACAAGTTATCCATGAATAAAATTTTGGTTTTATGCATATAAAATTAAAAAGAAATGTATCATGTTCTCATCATGTACTTAATGTATTAATAAGGTATTTATTATTTTAATTTAGTCTCATTCTATGGAATTAGTGATAACAATTATATATCAACATACATTTCTAGCATGTCATTTTATTTGGATGATGATGGACATATATAAACTAACTCACTTGAGCCATCGAAAGGAATTAGGTGGTCAAATCATAGGTAGCCACTGCAAATATTCACAAGTCTTTTGCGAGCATCATGGTTATAGCCTTTTTCGTCGTTCTTTCTTTGTCATGGATTACAAAATAGATTATCCTATCTAAATTCCTTCCTTTCTAAATTACATAAAATTTATATAATTGTATAAGAAACATTGAGTTACATTCAAGAGGAATTAGATGAGAAAAAACTTTTACGACCAAAAAGAAAAATAGAGAAAAGACAGGTTACACAAACCCTATTTAATATTACAATCATTCAACCATTAAAAACATGATCACATTGGTCTTTAAATGTCCATAACCATCCATCATGCATAATAACAAATTAATATGCATAAATAAATATATTGCATGCTTCATTTCTAATATTGGCTTTATGTGAAATTTTAAAATAATATTCTTACACTTAAAAATATTAAATCAAATCCAACATGATAATTTTCTAAACATAATAAATTTTATTTAATACAAATTTCTTGAAAAACTATTTTTCAAAATTTAATAAGAAAAATAATCATATTAAAATTCTTATTAACTTCCTAAATTATTTTAGGAACAATTAAATAAATTTTTCCAGCTTAAAAAACTCTCTTTATTTTAGAAAAAACATTTTTCTAAGCATTATATAATTAAATATTTTAATTAAATCATAATCCTATTAGGATATCACGAAAGTTAATTTCATGAATTAAACACTTTAATTTAATCATAATCCAATTAGAAAAATAATTATACAATAAATTTAATTTGGATTTCAACTTTAAAATATAAAATCAATAATTTATATATGGAGATGCAAAATTGTAATTCTTCCTAAATATATTATAATAAAATATAAGTTACAGGTGCAAATTCATAAATTACACCCTAGAAACCCTACTGTAATTAGGTCAAAGATATAAAGATAAATTTGAAATTTAGCACACTAACACTCTAATGTAATTAGGTATAAAGTGTAGTGGTAGAATTGTAGTTATACCCAAGAACCATAAAGAACGCTATAGGGGTAGAATTATAATTCTCTCCTTTATCTCTTCTTTCTCCTTTGAGTTGTTCTTAGTAGTGAGAACATTGCCCATTGTCGAAGCAACCCCAGCAGCAGCAGCAACAATGGTTGTCGTTGTACTGCCCAAGGATGCTACGCGCAGTAACGCCTATCACAATTCATTTTTTCAATGAGTATTCCGGCCAAATCTTGAAAAATCCAGCCAGATCTAACCAAAACAATAACCAAAGAACTTTTTTTTGTTGAAAAGATTCAGGAGAGAGAAAATATTTTTTGGGAAAATTACTTTGAACATAAATTAATTCACAATTAATAGCAATAACAATTAAAACATGCAATCAACAACCCTAATTGTTTAACAATGGCTTCATTACCACGGTTGGATTTCTCGAAACATATACACGCGGCCAAAATGATAAATTTAATAATTGTTTAGGAGTCCTAAGATTTCGTTTGATAGATCTAGGGTTGTTTAGGGTTGATACGAAGATTACGTGAAGATAAGATGTTTTTTATGGCTTTAAGTAATTGCTTCAAGGATGGGTTGTTGTAAGCCACAAGTCATCCAAGTGTCCAACCTCTAATGGTAATTCACACAAACCACCAATGAAAAATCTTTTGAACTCTCTTATGAGAGGTGGATTTCTATGCCTTTGAGTGATAACTCTTTTTTTTGTGTTTTTTAGGTGTTTTGTAACTTGCATAGTTTTTCTCTTTGTTCAAGAGTACAAAAAATAAGAGACATAAAATTCTATTTATAGAAAAACTCGAAAACCCTATAAATGATAAAATATCAATTTGCCCCCTGAATAATTTTACTTATATTATTTTAGGATAATTTTAGAAATTTATTCAATCAAGTCTCTACTTGATTTCTCTAGGTCTAGAATTGTATTTCCTTATAAAAATTGCATTTTAATCCTTCATTTCTAAAACTTATTTATAATCAAATCATACTTCATTAATCATTCTATTTTAATTTCAAACCAATGCTTCTTATGTGTATAATTTATTAGGTTTTCTAATAAGTTGGCGCAAATATAAATTACAATCTTAAATACAATAGGATTAAATAAATTAATTTATTATTAATTCAACAATTGATTTATTTATATTTGAAGATCAAATACAATGTCTAGTAACCTGTTATGATACCTCAAATATTAGAAAAATCATAAGTGATTTGACTTACCTTTTTTTTAACTCCTAATTTAATTCTTTCATATTAAGTTGAATTAAAATTGAATTTGATGTTTTAATTCAGTTGACTTTATATGGGGCTCTCGCAATTTTTATCTATGTTTCTCAACTCAATCTTTGGTTGGAATCAACAAATTTATTATCATTTATTAGCATATATAATTAATTAAAAAAACTCATACAAATGGTCATGTTAATAAACCATAACCACAATAATAATAATGATAATAATAATAATAATAATAATAATAATAATAATAATAATCACTCCATATGAATGTAATAAAGCAACAAATGCCAATTAATTGGCTACGAAGCAAATGCACAAGGTTTTCTCTACTTCAAACTAGGAAATTCTCACCAATTCTCTTTTTATGTTCCAAATTCTGTCTTTTGGATCTATTCTTGATATTTCAACTACAATACCCGACATGAATATCTCATCATAATCCTAAGATATAAGGTAAAATGGTGGAACTCCTTTGCAGTAAAAGATAAAAGTTCCAAATTTATTGTTATAGAACGGTTACAACAACACCACAATGCTCCGATTAGAGACTTAAATCCTCAGTCCAAATTCCTAGCATGAAGATCTCATGCTTATGCTCTTTTTGGCTCAGCACAGTCTAAGAAAAAATATTTTCAAATCATGAAGCAACTCCTACAAAGCACCAAAGACAATGATTCCTCTTTATCTTCATCATCCTCAGGTTCTATAATTGGCCTAGCAGATGACAATGAAGATAATTGTTATGGTATCGTCTCCTATACAAACATCTTAGGCAGTTAATGCCTCTATAAAAATAAAGTATTTTAAGAGGCCCAAAATATTTTGGCCTATTTTATTTCTTAGTCAAGATCCTCTAAACCACTAGGCCCAAACCATCAGGCTCATCTCTTCCTGACGACACAAATGATTAAAATAGCTAGCTACCACTTCAACTTTTCAAAAATTGATCGCCCATCTGCATAAATGACAAATAATTTTTAGTGGTAATTGGCTTACAAGTTTTTTAACTTTTCAAAAATCAAATTATTTGCTTTACAAAATTTTCAAAGAAGACAGTCTTATTTTGTTTTATATAAAAGGACTCCTCCTAGGCTTTGAAGTTAAAACTTCACAAAATACTTCCTCCGTAGAAGGCATCAAATACTTATCCCCTTGTAAAATATTCAAATTTTCTTGAAACCTTTTGTATTACTATCTCATATCCTATAAAAAGATCCATACTTCTTGGATCCGAACCTCTACAACCAATATCTTATGTATTAGTTTCAATATAAATTTAAGTAAGGTTCCTTTCAATATATCTCCTATTTAAATTTATGAACTTTTATCTTTTGCAAACTTAAGTATGCTCTGAGTTTATTAGAGAATCTTGTTATTATTAGACTTGCCTCTTCATTCACATCAAAATTTATATCTTATGTTTTAACATCAAATATATCAGCTGGAAACTTGTGATCAGATATTAAGATCATTCTCACGTGTAATAACACTATGTATTTGTTTCCAAAATCTTTTGTTTCCATTGGTTATTGTTTTATATATATATATATATATATATATATATATATATATATATATATATCTTTCATATTCGATTTATCAAATAAATCGTGATTTAATAAATTTTGGTATTTATTGATGATTTTTTCAAATCCTGGTGGGATGATACTGAACTCTTTCATTTTATTACTTGTTACGATTCATGCACTTGCGATTTTGACTAATAAATACATAATTAATCAACCTCAAACACTATTCTTCAACCTTTTTTTTTAGAGAATTTTAAGAACTAAAAGTTGATGGACTTCCCCACTAATAACTATGATTATTCATCATAAAACCAATATTAAACATGAATATTTTTGGATTTAAATCATGTGACTTTTGAGCTGAAAAATATGATTGTGTACTATTGAAAGAGTTATGAAAAATCTTATTAGATTCTTCCTTCCATGTGTTAAAATCTTATCAGTTATGGACTGGACAAACCAATATGTTAGAATAAATAATTCTTCATGAACCAAATCCAAGTCCAAATTTCAATTGGCAAAAAATAATCTTTTATAACCAAAAATATTAATTTAAAATAAACTCAAACTCATGCTCAAGCCAAGCCCGAGTCAAGCCAAGCCAATGCGCATGTGGGTTTAAACTCAAAACTCACTTTATATATGATATTTTTTCTCTAAAAGCTTGATTGTTTTTTTTTTGTCTAATTTTAATTGAATTTTTTTAGAGATTTTTAAGTTTCACTCAAACATATCAACTAGAATTTTTTTTAAAATCAATTTTTTATTCACTATATATTTCTAATATAATGTTAAAAAATTTATATTAAAAATAAAATTTTACTCACATAGTGAGTATTCTTAATTTTCTTATAGATTTATGGTCGGTAAGATCACGTCATTTCATCCATGTCATTTTTGAGTTGGACAAACACTTGCC
>Ga0307515_10010718_pt1 | contig 17512 bp, 23 predicted proteins | sample 17_EM_MG_FD_194513 | JGI IMG/M metagenome (GOLD analysis project Ga0307515, IMG submission 194513) | Populus trichocarpa ectomycorrhiza microbial communities from riparian zone in the Pacific Northwest, United States - 17_EM | ecosystem: Host-associated > Plants > Roots > Unclassified | place...
CCTCCACGCATTGTGCTGGTTGATGGTAGGCCAACAGAAGCGCGTCCAATAGGGACTGGTCTATTCAGTGCACCCAAAGGAGCGCAAGCCCCTCCTGACCACGATGTGATCGGTGCTTGGAAGGACTAACACGGTTCCTGCGATGCCTGGGAGATTATGATCATGCCTCCGGTCACGGTCACTCGTAGTCACTTGGACTCAGTGTATAGTCTCATCATAGAGGGCCTCCAGTGAATCCAGTCTTGGGCTCTCCCACGACTATCCCTTTCTTTGACTCTCGTCACTGATCTTAGTGATACCTCCAGAAAGCGCCCGTTCTTCCTTCCTCCAGGATATCTTGTGTATATCAAGTCTCCGTGAGGGTTGTGCGCATATCTGGACAAGTAAAGCCATGAGCGATTCCATCGCTAGATTTCAGAAAGCTCTTCGTGGCTCCAAAAATATCATAGTCGTCGCTGGCGCTGGCTTGTCTGCCGCATCGGGTATGTACACCATCATATCACCTTCACTTTGGCGTCCGCTCGTCACAATCAACCAACTTGAATATCACAGGAATCCCCACGTTTCGCGGTGCTGGTGGTATGTGGAGAACTCTGGACGCGATGAGTCTTGCGACTCCCGAGGCGTTCTCTGACGACCCTTCGCTTGTGTGGCAATTTTACCATTACAGACGAGAAGCGTGCGCGATCTTCCCAGCAAGGATACTAAGAATATACTGACTGTTAGTTACATTATACAGAGCCCTCAAAGCACAACCGAATGCCGCCCACATCGCTCTTGCTTCTCTGTCGATACCAAACGTGCTCAAACGAATAGCACCACAGGCGGAGTCTTACCACTTAATTACCCAGAACGTGGATGGCCTTTCTGTGCGTGCTCACAAAGCACTTTTCGACCGCCTCCCAGCTGAGGAAGAGGGTACTTCGGATGGGCCAGAGAAAGCTGGAGACGATCTTCCGCCATTGAACCCAACTTACATCATCGAGATGCACGGCCGCATTCACGATGTGACCTGCACCGTCTGTGACGCACGAGTGGCAAACTTCGACTCCCCTATTTGCCCGGCGCTCGGTGATGCAGACAAAGACCTGGACGATGTCACGGCCGCAGGCAGCCGCCCTTCAGACATTCCTATCGGTGATTTGCCAAAGTGCACCCACTGCGGGGCCCTCGCACGACCTGGTGTGGTTTGGTTTGGAGAGCGGCCATTGTACCTGGAAGAAATTGACGCACTTGTTGCCAGCGCAGATATGTGCCTCGTAATCGGAACGTCGTCCACAGTACGGTCGTTGGACACCTCGTTGGTACCCAGCTCATAGACTGTATTTCACAGGTGTATCCGGCAGCGGGCTTTGCCAACGAAGTTAAAGCCAAAGGTGGCCTTGTCGCCATTTTTAATTTAGAGAGAAGCCGTGGTGATAAAATGGGGGATTTCCTCTTCCTTGGCCCTTGCGAGGTTGAGCTTCCTCGCGCTCTGGGATTGGCCCCTTGAAAGTGTCGGGTCCAGGAAGCATCGTTTATCACAAGATTGTAAATGTGAGAGAATTGCAACAATGGTACTCGAGTGCAATGCTCAGCTGGAAGGATGTCACTCTAATCTTCCTGTTCGTATGTAAGCAGTCTCTGGATTTGCCTGTGGAATGATTAGATGTTATGTCCTCAGTGCCCAAGACATGCCTCACCTATCCCGCATGGCCTCCTGCCACCTCTGCCACCGTGCAATTTCGTGTACTTGGAAGCCGTATATCCTGGGACGGTAACGTTCTGCGTTGAGAGCCGCAGTCGCTGTACTCTGTCCTTCCTCTCCTACACCACCTACAGCGTTCTCTTCGGTTTGGCGATCCCGTCGAGGACGACGGCTACTATCTGCGGCTATTAGCGACGGTCCATGTTCAGGCACGGTCTGTGAATGGGTTGACAAGGCTTTGAGTAACTGAGTAAGAGCAAGTCGAAGAGGGAGCAAGTACCTTCGCTGGTAACAAACCAGGGAAGACAAGGTACATCATATGTGGAAAGGATGTCCCGAAGAAAGCTCCGTCAACGCTCCCATGCCGTGTCGATTTGGGGGAGTAGATATCTTCGCACCGACCGCAGTACAACTTGACCGATTTCTCGTAGGGAATATCTGTGAGTCCTACAGGTAGTAGTGGGTGTTGGTGACAGAGTACACGGGGACATCGACCGAAATCTGCGCGCTTGAATTTCTCGAGCTGTGAGTGCATGGTCCCGAAAGTCAGCTCCGGTACGTTGGAATTGCATAGAAGCACCAACCATCTTATTCAGACCTCTCGTAGTGATGATCCACCTCGCGTGGATTAGTCCGTACAGGAAACGGGCGGCAAGTTCGACACCTCCCCTGTGTTCCTCCTCCATGTCGTCGTCAGCTGAACGATGTGGTAGAACATCAGCAAGTTTAGCGTTTATTGTGAATGTTTATGCACACCGAGGTTATCAGTGATAAGATCGAGAGCCGCGGTGTAATGCTGAACCTCAGCATTGAGGCCGGTCAGGTTGAAGCGATCGAGAATGTAATCCTCTTCGACCTGGCAGAAGTACTCGTTGCCCTTGTTTGAGAGAAACCATGAAATCCACTAAAACGCGTGCCTGCGTGAGTGCGGAGGAGCGTGGGCGAGAGGGATGGCTCACAGAGCTGGGAAAGCTTGTCAGGACAATAACAACTTGCAACGGTCGCTGTTGCTTACTTGGAGTAATCCGAATCTGAACCCGTCGAGTATTCGTCCCGTCTGATCATCCAAGGAAGGTGGTGGAGGTCCAAAGGTCCAAAGCCAATTTGCAACTTGCCTCCTTCCTATGCATTATTAAAGTGAGTTCACAAATTATCACAACAACCTAAAGTAAAGCCAGTATGCAGTCATAGTTCTCCTACGTGCATGGATTAACGATGGTGTGGTGCATCTGCAACAGTATATGACGCATCGCACACTGGCCTTTAACGTGCAATGGAAACCCCCGACTGACTGGCAGCCTTTCAATTTGCCCATTGGGAACTGGGGGATTGGCCAAATAACTCCTGGACGCCTCCGGACGCCTCCGGCCGGCGACCAGCAACAGGAGGGGGGAGCCCGGACCTTTTTCTGGATCCCTCTCAGCCCACTGTACGAACGGATCATTCCGCCTGAGCGATCTCAGTATACCTGTTTCACCCACGCCTGCTGATCGGCTCCGCCGCCAAGGCGACATGAATACCTAGTCACTCGAAGTTACGAACTCTTCCGTAAATTCGAAAGCACTATAACCCTTGAATACTCTCGAAGCAAGTTTGGCACCTTCAATTGCCCCCATGGCCCCAAGTTGATCCAACAACGTGAGATGTGATGGGCAAGGCAGTAAATGGGATTCCTACCGGTGGATGTCTTGAATGGGATATGGAAATTACACAGTTTACCACCAATCCCTTTCAAGTCTTCGTTCACACTGACCGTCGTTCGTTCGCATCGCTTTGGGATGATTCCTCAAACGCAGTCCAGCCACGCGCCGACATACTCCCATACCCAATGAGTCAGTTTGTTGATCGTGGAACTCCGTGCCATTTCGGGCGGTTTGCACGCGTTTTCTCGGGGTTCCGTGGCAACCTTCACCTTTCCGATGAATTGCGACAACCTTCTCAAAGGTTCAAGTCTATCCCCCAATGGATTGCTCGTACGTCAACCCCACATGTTCTCTCTCAGTCCTCACCAACCGTTCCGCTTATGACTAGAAATCAAAACTCATTCCTTGTAACAGGAGACTTAAGTCGGAACCATAACCTAAAGGTCTCGTCGTCATTCCTTACCGGTAATTTGGTCTAAAGGCGGTGAGTAGTGGTACCGCCACTGTACATCTGCAAGGCACCGACTCATTCAGTACGGTCGTCGGACAGCGGGAAGAAACCTATTTTCAATCCTCCTTCCCATAGATACTGGTGCCGCCCGACGGGGTGATCGTCCATTTCATTCTCAGATCGCCACACCTCTGACATTGGGCTGTCCAATGGTATGTTAAAATAGGGCTGATGGAGTAATACTCCATTGTATCTGGGAAGAGCAATGTACGCGGACATCCCTCCCTCTTCTCCCCCTCACCTACTTTGCCCTGCCCCGGTTTCATTTTTCATTCTCTCGGCCTTGACGGTCTCTTTCTCCACCTCTTATCTGCTTCACTTGCAGAACGTACTTGGTTCCCACCACGCTGACCGGTCACGACGCTCGCCTCACGGTTTACAATTTCTTGAAACGACCATACGCGGCCGGCGTGATGTGGGATACCTACTGGAACGCCACTTCACAACAAAATTATACCAAACTGGATAGTGGAGTTCAGGTGGTGGTATCGCAGCACTTTGAGTCGCAGGGGCAGCTCGCTGGAATATTGGTACGTCCGTCGACGCCGCAAGGTGGTGTGATTTCTCAAGGCAGAAATTAGGTAATCTCCATTGCTGCAATCATATCCTTTTCGGCTGTGGCAATTCTGCTCCTCTCGATGGCAGTGAGTCTCAAGTGTGCTGGTAAATTGAACACTCGCTGACTGCGAAATTCTGTCATAGGCAGCGGCGTGGTTGCACAGAGGAAAAGAGGCATCACCAGCTTCCAAATGGATCAAGTCTCCGATCGGCGTTTACTTTCTCTCGCTCCTTGCTGCGAACATCCTATCTTCGGTCGGCTACTTTATGTCACTCAAGTGGGCCCACCACGGCGCAGTTCGGACGGGGCCGTTCTGCACCGCACAAGCAGCCATTAAGCAACTGGGAAATTTGTCATCAGCGCTGTGGGCCATTGTGATCGCAGTGCATGTGTTCATAACTATCTTTTGGGAGAGGAAATGTCGGCCTTTTGTGGCCCCCACGGTTGCTATCATCCTCTGGGCTCTCATATTGCTCATGGTCATAGCCGTCAGTCCGATGGGCATCGCCAACGACAAGATGGGACCTTGGTGGGGCGTGGAACCGTTCTGGTGTGGTATCGCAGCGAACTACTGGGCCGGAGGCTTCCTAGTAGAGTATCTACCGGTGCGTATTGCCTCCGGTTGAGTGGTCCCCTATTGATATCTAGGCAGATGGGTATTGCAGTGATACTCACCCTAGTTCTCTATGTTCTGATCTGGCTCCGTCTCAGAGGTAACCTTCATGCGGGTGATCGGTGGTATCCCACCTTCACCATACGACACTGCGAGCGCGCCCCCCAGACCTCGAGCATGGCCAATCAGGTGCTATGGCACCCGCTGGTCTATAGCGCACTCATGGCCCCGCTGTTCGCTGTCCGTTTTGCGCAGCTTCTGAATGGCCGTATCCCCTGGCAGCTGCTCGATGCCACCACGGTCGTGTTCTTGTTCTCGGGTACGTTCCTCCCCGCTCGGTTTCCGTAATATATATCGACGACATATTGCACAGGCCTTGCAAATGTCATTCTTTACACTTCCACCAGACGGTTTTTCATCCTCCCACACCTCACGAGAGAAGTGAGCAACCGTCCAATTGAAGATCAGCACCAAGTGGTGTCTATCGCTCAAACTCTCCCACAATCCCAACGCGATGGCTTAGGATCTCAAGCCACAATTACCTCTACAGCACTGACTCCCGCCTCCCCCGGCCACGCGGGCCATTCGTTCCTTCAATCGCCAGGCATCTCCGCTCCGAGTTCCTTACCGTCTATCGCAGTGGATTTGACATCACCACGACAGGCACCAAAGCCACCGTCAAAGTCGGGCCTACGAGCTTCAAAGTCCCTGGGCGGTTCCATTCCGGCACGCCACGTGGATATCGCACCGGCACTCCTTGTGGAAAGGCGTCTAACCACGCAGATATTAATTCCGCCCTTTTCGTGGAATTCGGCTTCGCCCTCGACACCGCGGGACCCGCAGACGTCATTTGCATAGCCGCATCGCCACGCCTCTTTGACCTCACATCCGAGACCCCTACCACCTCCCAACCACCGCCAATAGCGAGCGAAATTTCTGGAAGCAAGTTCTGGGAAGTTGAATACCGCAGAGAGTTTGGCCCTGGAAACTGGGAGGACATGAATGGTCTGGCCTCGGTTGTTCCTTTCTCTGGTGTGTACCTGTATGAATGGACGTTACCCTAGTGTTTGTTTTCTTTCTCGTCCGTCGTGCCGCCTCTATTTACAACTATTTGGGTTGGGACCGCTGTCTACTGTGACCGTGAGCACTAAGATAAACAATGACGATTGCTTGGCAGTGAGGGATCCCCATTACCATATGGAAACTAGGAGGCATGACGTCGTTTAGAATTGTGGGTGCTAACTTGAGAGGCTGGAATGACGTATGACGTCGTGGGTTAGAAGGCTCATAATGTGCGGACTGGTGAAGCCTCCATCCACAGCACAGCACAGCGACCCCCTCACCTCGAATCCCCGATCAGATCCCTCGGTAGGTTCCTCGCTTGCTTGCCGCTCTGCTCTAAACCCCACTCGATCCACAACCCCCCTGAACTATTTCGGATCTACCTCGTCTTCGCATTCGACCATCATACACGTCGTCTTCACTCTTCATTCAATTTCTCTGATGCCTTTAACAGTCCCAGGTCCATCGACAGGGAACAAGTCTCCCACTTCCACAGCGACCATCTTCGACCCCACCATACCGTTCTCATCCGCAACTACTGTCTAATCAAATGTCTTTCGTCAAGCTTAGCATATTTGGGACCTCCTTCGAGGTGTGTACAATCTTTCTTCCGCGATGAACGAGCTCTGCCATCGTTTCCGCCATCGTTTCCAGTCCGCGTCCAGTCCGCGATGCCCCGATTTTCTTCACGTTTTTTTGACTCTTGCCTCTCTAACCCATCTAGGTAACAACTAGATATGTCGATCTCCAGCCGGTTGGCATGGGTGCGTACCCCTTCTCCTTGCTCGTGGCCCTCGCGGCGATGTCCCGCTGACCGAGTGAATTATCCTCCCTATGTTACCACAAACAGGTGCTTTTGGACTTGTCTGGTGAGTGCCCGTTTACCATGATTCCATGATTTCGTACTCCGCCCCTGCGGCCACCCACCTGAAGAAGTCTTTGCATCGTGGACCGTGGTAGCAACCCTGCTCCGCAGTCCGCATGAGGCTGTCGATTCTCGTGCAACGAAGTTGCACCACCATCGAATACTCGTCATCGGGCGCCTTTCCAAGCGAACCTTCTCCGCACTTCTTTCCGTTTCTTCACCCATTGGCCCTCCTATCCCGATGTTTGCCGTACTCACACAATCAACAGCTCGGCAAAAGATCAATTAATGGGCACCTCCGTTGCCATCAAGAAGATCATGAAGCCATTCTCGACTCCTGTTCTCTCCAAGCGCACCTATCGAGAACTCAAGCTCCTCAAGCACATCCAGCACGAGAATATCATCGCTCTCTCGGATGTTTTTATTTCGCCCCTTGAAGATATTTATTTCGTCACCGAATTGTTGGGGACAGATCTCCACCGTTTGCTGACCAGCCGCCCACTGGAAAAACAATTTATTCAATATTTCCTTTATCAAATCCTGGCACGTCTCGATCATATCGAATTCACTCACAGGAATCTGACTATCACCTTTAGCGAGGACTGAAATACGTGCACTCTGCTGGTGTCGTTCACCGCGACTTGGTAACTCTTAGTTCCTCAGATTTCTGAGACCGATCTGGCTAATTTGCATCCCTCAGAAACCTTCCAACATTCTCGTCAATGAAAACTGTGACCTGAAGATTTGCGACTTTGGTCTTGCACGCATCCAAGACCCACAGATGACGGGCTATGTCTCGACGCGATACTACCGCGCACCCGAGATTATGCTCACATGGCAGAAATACGACGTCGCTGGTGGGTGAATAGTGAATTCTTTGCGGTATGGCGCATGCTCACTTAGTGATTACAGTGGACATCTGGAGTACTGGTTGTATTTTCGCGGAAATGCTAGAAGGAAAGCCCTTGTTCCCGGGCAAGGACCGTGGGTGTTTTACTTTGTTAAACCAGCTGAGCGAAAATTTACATCATCCGACAGATGTCCACCAATTCTCTATCATCACCGAACTGCTCGGCACCCCACCGGACGATGTTATCGCCACCATTGCTTCCGAGAATACGTTGAGATTCGTCCAGAGTCTGCCGAAGAGGCAACGAGTGCTTTTCTCGCAGAAGTTCAAGACGACTGATGAAACCGGTGGGCCGCCTTTTGTCCTTTCTCTTTTTTCGCTTGAAATCTGATGTATTCGTTGTAGCACTTGACCTTTTGGACAAAATGCTTGTCTTTGATCCCCGGAAACGGATAACCGCCACCGAAGCTCTCGCACACGAATACGTCGCACCATATCACGACTCTTCGGACGAGCCGGAGGCAAAGGAGCAATTCGACTGGAGCTTCAACGACGCTGACTTGCCAGTCGACACCTGGAAAGTGATGATGTACTCGGAAATCCTTGGTACGTTCCTTGTCTACTCCTCTGTGCTTCTCGTCGGAGCTGACGTTCCTGCGTACCTAGACTTCCATCAGGTTGGAGATGACAGTGACGCCATGGTCGGAGATGGGACCGTCTCTCTGACGAACGGCGGTCATGACGTTCCGCAGGGTGCGCTCGCACCGGCACCCGCCGCCACCGCCGCTCACTGAGCCTCTTTTACTCGACAGTGAGGTGGTGACAATAGGAGCAGTGGGGGAGAACAGAGCGGTCGGGTTTGCTATGGACGATGCGGCTCGAACGTTCTGGTGATCCTGGTGAACGGTGACTGGAATGGTGTTATAAAGTGTTACCGATTTGTTGCGGTGTGTGTGTTGTTACCCGATGTAGCCGTAAGTGTGTACGACCGTGCAGAAGAGCGAGCCTGGCCTTTCATAGGTTTTGGACATTAAAACATAGGAAATAAGTCTCGTGGCTCTCTGGCTGGTCTTTCTTTTCTGTTCCGAAGATTTCCCGTGCGTTATGTAGCAACCGTAACTTTTGTGGACGAGTTGCGGTGGCGTGGACGTGGACGTGGCGTGGAAGGAGAAGTTAAGTGGAAAGATGGATGGCTGATGTCTGGCTGCTGATGTCTGGCTGTGGGCTGATGGCTGTGGGCTGTGGGTGATACCGATACCCTAATATGTATGTGTACCAGATGCCGAGCTAATAAAATCAATAGTGCGTGATACCGGGACACGGTAAGCCCTGGGCGCTTGAATGGGCCACTCCGGCCATTCGAATCGAGATGTGCCTTGCTTTGCCTTTCCTCGTTCACTCATTACTCATTCACACAATATCCTTCGTCGTCATCCTCGTTAGCAACTCAGCGAGACGACGGTGGCGGGGAGGTTTTTTTTTTCTTTTTGGCCAATAATCCCATACGCCACCGTTGAGCTCGCTGTGAGCTAACCGTATTTGGGTGTGGCTCCATTCGGGTTGCCTCCCCGCCTTCAACGGCCGTGCTGTCCGAGTATGGCACCCTACCGGAATATTTAAACTCGGACCGACTGAGCTGAAGTAGCTAGAACCCCGTGCTCCCTTCCCCGTTCCTCACGTTTTTCTGCCATACGCACAGCGAGAGGACGATACAACACGGCGAGATGAATGATTGGATCGCTTGCCGCGACTGGGTCGATTCGAAAACTGGCCTCCACAATACACTGCAAATCGTTCGGGATCAAATTTCAGAGGAGAACACACAAATCCTTCATCAGTGAGTCCCTCTTTTTCTTCATTCCTCTGCCCTATATATACATCCGTACATACGAGTGGCGGTATATTAAACAAAGAAACGAATCTAGGTTGGCCCCTGAAAGCGGATCACAACATTCGACGGAACGCCAATTGGCGGTGGTACATGACACGTTGAAGCAGGTGGATGAACTCCTCCCGTTGGCAAAGTTGATGGAGACGTCATTACAGAGGAGGCGCATCGCACTTGAGGATTTCGAGCTCATCTTGAAGTCGAGAAACGCGGTATGTCTTCCTCCAAAAAGATGAAATTTACATACCAATGGCTCTGTATAGCCAATAGCAACCATGCCCGTGGAGATCCTCGCGCTCATCTTCTCCCATGCCAGGGATATGGACATTCGCATTCTCGGTCGCATCACATGCGTCAGCAGGCTATGGCGGGACATAGCTACCAACCGGGCATCGCTGTGGAATGTCATCTACAGTTCCGCGAAGATTCATGGGACGAAACTTTGCATACGTCGTGCAAAGCACCTCCCACTCCACATCCGCGTTGATGCGTCGCACGGCTTCCCTCGGCCGTACTTACACCTACACGCATACCTCCGGGCCTCCGAGTACCTGCGCGCCTTCCTCGTAATCACCTCCCGTCGCGGCCTCATCGACCGGTGGAAGTCGTTTGCGATCCTACCTGGAGACCAACACTGCTTCATGCCCATCTTCGACAGCGCGAATGTATGCGACCTGTCTCACCTCGACTGGATCGATGTCAACCTCAGCTGCGACGTTGCCCACACCAGTCTTCGATTCCCCCCCATTGTCCGCATCCAGGCGCACCTTATGCCCAATGGCAACGCGGTGAAGAACGTCACGCGTATCGTCCTATCCGCATTCGACTCGAACGCTAGGAACGTGCAGTACTCGAGTTTTCACAATATGTTGGTCTCGGCACCCAAGCTCGAGCACGTATCCATCATCGGCCATGTATTCACACTCCCACCGCCCAATTCCGTACATTCAGAGAAGGCAGTCTATATCAAGACGCTAACGTTCGCGTTCATTGAGCCCTCAATGGTCGCTTCGCTCCTCGCCCTCCCTAACTTTGCCGATTTAAGAAGTATCTCACTTGTGAGTCAATTAACCGTCATCCCCCGTTTTAACTCAGGGTTTAATTAATAAATAATTAAATTTACCCAAATTACAGGACTTCAGTGGGACAGGGGGAAACGTAGCAGATGCAATCACTCCCCTCAAGCTCCCGCAGCTCCGTCAACATCTGCAAAGACTCCGATTAGTCGGCTTTTTTGAGTTTGCACATGGAGATTGGGTCCGTATCTTCAGATCCGTGCCTTGGCTCACTGAATTTGTGTGCGAATCGAGCAAATTCGGAGATGGAGTGCTGGAAGAGCTTATGTCGCCTTCCAAGGAAGGGACCTATCTTGGGGCGCTCCTTGAGCGGCTTATCCTGAGGGACACTGATGTGACGTGTGGAACAGTGGGCAGACTCCAGAAGACCCGGAGTGTGGGTAATATGGGCGTCCAGGAGGGCTGGTACCCCCCACTAGAGGTGGCTGTGGACTACGCTCTCAAGGAGGTAGGAGCGCTCGACACTGAGGCTGAGTCCAAGCTATGCACCTGGGCACCTAGCCCAGAATCCACAAGGGTCTGGTGGGAGGTGTAGAGGGATAGGATCTCAAGAGACATGTCTAGAAAACCCTCCTATGATCCACAAAGCTCCGGACTGTTGTGGGGATTATGAAACTGTTTATGGCGTTATATGCACAGAGCAAGGGATGAACGGGTTAGTGCTCGAGTCCCTTGTCTCACCCTCACGCGTTTCTTCAGTGGTTTGAGTTGAGAACGTCTGTCTTTTCTGGGCTGGAGTCAACGTGAACCACAATTATGTACATAAAATCCTATGGACAATGGACAATGGACAATGGACATATCTGACCCTCGATCGATGCTCAACATGAAGCTGAGTCTTCGATGCACACCTCTTCCTGCCACTATTGCCCTATTTGGAGAGGAACTACCCAGAACAGGAAACATGGACGCTCCATTACGTGCTCTGACCTCCTCCTTCTCATTGTCTCTCCAGTTGTCATCACGACGCGGGTTGCGAGGGCCAAAACCACCGGCCTTGGGACATGTTACGCCATCACCATCCCTACAGACGGTCCCGGCCAGGTCAAAGAAAGAAGGTCCTGTGGCCCAGGGACGTTCCATTGAGCGGATCCAGGAAACCGCCGCTGGGGTGGCGTGAACTGGAGGTAAGATGTCATTCCTATGGCATGGCCTGTGGTTATTAACATAACGGGTGGAAGTAACTATTCCGGTGGTGAATAAATCGGAAATAGCCTGCGAAAAGACCTCCTCCACTTCTGGATATACATACATATAATAATCTATGATTGGCCTGTATATGTCAGGAGATGCTCTAGCTGTACAATGACCATTTCCTTCTCTATGTTAGAGTGCGACAATATGGGCTATACTATTCAGTAGGTTATTCAATGACTAATCCATGAATATTATGCTCTTTGTTACGTCCTATTGTTGAGCTTTTTCAGTGTATGATTCCGGATCTCAACGCCACTTTTCCATGTAAAACTCCCGCCCGATCCTTGGCAAATCTAGCATATTTCCCCAACCATTTACATAATATTCAAGTGTTTATACGGCCTTATTCCTGATGATTTTGCCATTGTTATTCCAAGCACCCGCCACAACCTATTATGGCGGACCACCTCATATATGCATGCATGCATGGACGGCGATTGACATCGGCGGAAACGCGGGTGGCGGGCCTTTTTGTGCTGAAAAGGTGGAAGGTTTGCCACATATTGTCTAATTAATTTCTAGGTGTCCAAATGTCATAAAGGAGAAGATGTCCGTTTTCAGGGTTGGTGGAGTGGATCAGACCACGAGTTCTCAGCGCTTACACAACCTGGAACGGAACACGAAGGGTTTAAGGGAAGACGACGGCCCAGGTGCAACTACAGCGTAAGGTATCGTTACAGCCTCCAAGCGTACATCGTCCTAAATAATGGGGTCGCATTTATAGGTGCCTCGATTATTTTGGGATGTCCGAGAAGCACTTGGGGCTCACGTGTGTTGTGGTCAGAAGGCAATAAGTGTCTCTTTGTGTGGCGATTTCGTACCTCGTACCTCATTTACTGATTTACCACGATGGCAAGTATTCCAAAAATTGGTTTCCGAGGATTTTCTAAAAAAGAAATACATATTCTATAGCCACCTCCAAAGGCCAAAGGCAGCAAAATGCTGTCGCTCATCAACTGGCGGCTCAAAGTGACGCTGAGCGACGGGCGTACGCTCGTGGGCCAAATGCTCGCCTTCGACCGGCACATGAACCTCGTGCTCGCCGATTGCGAGGAGTTTCGTCGTGTCAAGCCCAAGAAGAAGACGACAGGTGATCCGGCCGGCGAGCCCACGGCGCCGCAGGAAATCAAACGGTCGCTCGGACTCGTCATCTTACGCGGGGAAACCGTCGTCAGCTTGAGCGTCGAGGGCCCACCGCCCGTCATCGATGAGGAGAAGAAAACTGCGCTGCTGGGGTGAGTTCCCGGTTTTCCAGTCTCGAATGCGCTTGGATCGCGGGACGAACGACGGAAAGGGAGTCGATCACGAGCGTGTCATATTTCTTAATATCAGAAACTGACCTTTTGGTAATCCCATTTCTAGCTTTTGCCTGGTCCTGGACGAGGCGCACCTGCGGGACGAGGGATGGGAATGATGCCTCCAAGTGTGTACAAACCTCATGTTCGTCCGACAATTGACCTTTTTGGAACCCTGAATGCGTTTTCGTCTTCTAGTTGGTGGTATACCCCCACCATCCCTCGCTGGCCGTCCAATGAGCTTCGCTCCTCCGGGAATGCCTGGAATACCTCCACCAGGGATGCCTCCGGGTTTCCCTGGCGCCCCTCCTATGGGGTTCCCTCCAGGGTAAGTCTTCCTCGGTTTCTGCCAATCGCACACTCACCCCCTGCTCTAGTTTTCCTGGTGCACCTCCAAGACCACAATAGTTTCTACCACCTGTATACTAGCTCTCGCGTTGCAAATATACACCGTCCTCATCGTGTCGTCACTTGTCTTCTTTTTCGTCTACTGAGCTACTTCCAAGCACAACGTCAAGGGTCCTGTCGTAGTGGGTTGAATGTTTATCAAGTGAGTAGCCCGCACTTTGGCAGTCCGCTCTGGTTAGTTCACCACATATTACTTATTTGATCATTTGAGGTGGGTTACCACCTAGCAGTGCCCGCGACGGTGGCGGGTTGACACTTAGATTGAGTCAAGACGACTGTGTTGTGTAGAGGAATGTATATGTACAGGCCCGAACTTTCCACAACGACATTTGGTAATTTGGTAAATATCTCAAATAAGCCATGGAGCCCGTAGCAGCAACGAAAGGAATAAATATCAACCATTGATATTTCTATCAGAATATATACTAAACGGATTGTCACCTAAAAGCACTTATAGTCTTTGCACTTGTAGTTATTCTCCCAACATACACATGGGCCAAGGAGGCTGCAATCAACATCGTTGGTGCAGCTATTTGAGAATTTTATCAGAAGATACCTATCATCTTTCGAATGATTCACGTACTTGCATCGCATACTGTTGGCACAGTGCATGCCATGGTACCCTGGCGGACATTTCTCTCCACAATGTTCCCAATCACAACTAAATTTGATATCAACACCGGGGCTGCCATCCTTCCAGCAAGCAGCACAACCAGAGCCGCAATTCAACCCAACGGCCGCCTGGATGATATGAAGGCGGCTGCAATGAGCAAATAGTTGGCTACAGGGAGTACTTTCATGTTGATGTGGTAAACCTTTCGCTTGAGTTAGCCTGACCAGGAGATAGCACGGACATGAGAATGACTCACCTGAGCTACTGGGTTGAAGGACTATCGCTGATGAGTAGTCGATGGCTCATTTTCAAGGCGCTGGAGACCTCTTTTAAAGAAAGTGATACCAATGATACGAGTTCATCCGATATGGGTCGTCAGTCCCGTACTCTACCGCGAGGTAGGAAGGGAACCGGAGTTTCGGGCATTTCGGTCAGCCGGGTGGCAACCACAGAGTGAAAATCATCGGATCGAGGTATGTGGAGGGAATGTCCTGTACCCAATGGAGGATTTCCGGCGTGCAGTGATTCCCAAATTCATTCACCCCTCGTCAGAAGCGGTAATCGGGTGCCACATTGTGGAGGCGCTGCGCGTTCTCCCGACTGACAACTGATTGCTCGTGGTGTTGGATTGGTACGCTGCCCCGAGTTTTTGCATCATATCATGTGTCTGTGGATCTAACGGCGGTATATTTCAACCCAGGTTGAATAATTCGAGAAAATCACCAGGAAGTATAAGTCGGTAATTCTGTTGCCTATTCCGATCGTTGTGTTCCTCAAAGTTCCGTAATGTCTTTGCCCCTGCCCGCTTTGCGGGGGAACTTGTGGGGGAAATATTGTAAAGTTCCATTCGCCGATGAACTTACTAGGCTCAGTTTGCTGCATACGAACTGAGCCTGCAAGTCTATTTCCGCGTACATACCCAATGAGATTTGTTTCTCACCAATGTACTGTCATTTCCTGCTTAGCTTTAACACAGACGACAGCTGTCGGCATATTAGGGTGCGAGCACGGAGGCGGGCTGGACGGAAGTTTCCCGAAAGTATCGCTAACGGGGCGAGTGGTGCCAACGGGAACAGGACGGAGGGGAACGCAAGGAGAGGCGAGACAGAATCGGGCGGGTGCTTGCCCAAGTTGATATTCTGACTAGAGTACCGCTATCGACTGTACATGCCTTATATACTACAGGATTGTCGAAGTGAAAGTCATAGCGGTACCGGACGACTAGAAATGGCTGTCTGTCGAATACAATAAAGTGACAACCGAAGGATAAGAATGTCGGTCAGAAGTCCGACAACGAGGTACAGAGTCAAGCAACGGAGGCTGATCGAGAACGGGTCTGGGCTCATCGACAAACCGGCGGGATGGAGCGCATATGAATCAATTGGGTCAGGCCCGGCGGTCGGGTGGAGCGGGATGTAACACGGCAGCATGGAGAAGCGCATACCTAACAAACGTTTACGCAAGGTACTAAGGTGACTGGAGTCACTATTGCATATGTCAAGTGATGTTGGAGCGCTTCGCGTGTATCAACCCCCCATGACCGCGCCCGGCCCCATAATATAACATTTATTGGCGGGTAAATTCCAATCGAGGGCGTAGGGAAGAGGAGCGGTGACTGTAGGAGCCCTTTTATGTTCTAAAAGGCTTGATATTGGGAAACGTGACACGCTCGTGAACGGCTCCTTTCTCTGACACGAACTAAATTCTTTTCTTCCTTTGAAGGACGCGTCAGAAGCATACTATGTACGAAGGGGACTGGGCTCTCGCCCTGAGCCTTACGATCAGACACCTGACTATTAGATATGCCCCGAGTTTGGTTCCCTTACATAAGTTTCGGCCACCGCCATATGCGACACTGGCACGAAATTGCAGAGAAAGCTTGCACAGGATGATCGAACCTAAAGACGATGTCTGCAGTACGCGTGTCGAGTTACCCATTTCCCTTTTGCTGACTTTTGCTGAAAGAGAATCACGTCGAAGCCCAAACTGGCCTGTCTCCCCAGCGATTGACTAATGGGCTCTCAGCGGAACTAGACGTGCTGAAATTCTACAGGCTCTCTTGTCAAGGTTTCTCGTATGTAGGCTCCCAGTGGTTGCATCAATTTTTTAACCTGACATATGGATCTTCATTACTATACGATACGAACAATATGATGCCCTTGATACCCACATTGGACAATAGAACAGGCGAGTAGATGTATTTGCATATCAAGTTGTAGACCCAAATGGATTAGTGACTTTTGCTTCCCCTCGCTTTGGAGATAACCATTATTACCTAAAATGGCTAGAGGGTAGGTTATGTATCCTTAAACTGGTTTACCTGTATTATCACCAGACATGTTTCGGGTGTTCTAAAGTAATGCAGCTACATGGACATGTCCAAGGTATGACAAGACGGTAATAGGAGAAGACTGACAAAACGAAATGCTTGGCTCAGCCTAATGGAGGGTGACCATTTATGAACTCCTTTCGTGGGTCGGGTTACAAACACTGATTATACAATTGATCACCAGCCGAGTCTCGTTGATCTTTCGGCCGTCCTAAATTAAAAATCCACTCCTTTACCTCGGCTTCCAGTCATCCTTATTAAAAGTAGAATCGTACGATGTATGGGTGTTGAACGCGCACGACCAGACCTAACGCTGGAGAGAGTCGGGAGACAACCGTGAAGTATACTTATATGGGCAAGCAATGCGCTAAATATACAAAGCAGGAACGAAACACAAAACCAAAAACATGGCGTGTGATGAGTCACACTCACTCAACACGACCCCCATGCACATCACACGACCCCCTAAGCATGAGAGCCAAGCAAACAGAGAGAAACAAGCAAGTTCGAGGCTCTGGGAGGGAACATCGGCAGGGCCCGGGGAGGTGGTAAGAGCGGCAGACGAAAAGGGGCCATGGAGGTACGGTGGTGGGGCAGAAGAGGAAGGGCCACAAGTGACATTAGGGTAGAAGAGGAAGGGGCCACGGTCGTGGGCACAGGCACGAGTGCGGGTGTGGTTGAGTAGCCATGGCTGAAGCGACCGTAGTGGTAGCACGAGGGTTAGCTCACGTCAGATATCGGTGAGTATCACAGCGGTTCAGACCTGGCAAACAACCAGCAGCAGGTCGTGAGGCGCGGCGAGAGAGAACGGGGCTCGGGCGGGCACAACAGGCCGGGTCGGGTCAACAACGGAGGAGGGCACAGCAGGCCACGAACAACGGAAAAAGGGGGGGGACGCAGGTCGATCACGTCGAGT
>Ga0307515_10010719_pt1 | contig 17511 bp, 17 predicted proteins | sample 17_EM_MG_FD_194513 | JGI IMG/M metagenome (GOLD analysis project Ga0307515, IMG submission 194513) | Populus trichocarpa ectomycorrhiza microbial communities from riparian zone in the Pacific Northwest, United States - 17_EM | ecosystem: Host-associated > Plants > Roots > Unclassified | place...
AGGCAGCTGGTGGTAATCCATCCTTGGGAAGGTAAACTCCATCCTTCATCCAGTACCTCTCAGGAGGAACTCCAATCGGACCCATATGAATTTGAATTGCCAGCCAGAGATAAAGATCCTGAGCAGTAACTGGCTGCCAGGAACGCTGCCGCTCCTTCTCTGGCCCAAGAAGCTGCTGCTGGGCATAGGAATCGGTGTTGGCTACAAGCTGTCCCATAATGGAGTTGGTAAGAAAGAGATTGAAGATTTGAATTGGAGTAATGGTATCCAGCTCGGAGAATGACATGGGCAATCGGTTCCATGCTTTGTGAGGAGGGACAACTGGTTGTAAAGGGTCAAATGGGGGAAGCTTAGGAAGATCTGGCAAATTTTGATTCGGTTTTTTGAGTGTTTTCTTGCGCCGCTTGGCCGAGTGACCAGCTGTGATCGACCCGGCTGGCTCAATATATGCCTCATCTGAGGAGCTATAATTATCGTCAAGGTTGAGCATTGCAGGTGGAGCTTCAGTAGTGAGTGAAGACACATCATGTACAATGACAGGTCGATGCTGTACCACTGTAGGTGGTGGTGGTGGTTGGGAGGAGGTGGGCTTTGGGCCAGAGTGATTGTCCATGATGCGACGCTTGGCACTTTGTTTTTTGACATTTTTTGGTGAGGATGGTGGAGATGAGAGTATAAGTGGTGGGGGTAGGTAGTTGACATTAAGGTTCCGAGGTCTGAGGGCTTCTCTGCTCATGGTTGTTGTGGTGTGGTAGATGGAAAGTGGGAAGGTGGTTGCCACTGGGCTGAAGGATGGTACTCTCACAATCTCCAAAGTACCGCTATTTATATGCAACTCAGCACCACAGAACTTGTCACACTGCCACAAGAATTCATAAATAGAAGCTTCTACTAGTTATCTTTCAATTCATAATATTCTAGGGGGGGGTTTAAGTGGGTGGCTGTGTTGTTATAAGCGACAAGGCGCAGCGCACGCGAAAGTGGGCCCTTTCGTGGGCCCAATACCGGCGAAGGGATACAACGTTAAACAAACGTTCACTTCGGTCAACTACTTTACTCACGCATCAGTGGTAGAAAATCCGTTGAAGCTGGACCAGTGGCAAGGCGTCGACTAATATTCTACAGCTTCCTAAATCCGACTAAGTAGGTACAGCAGAAGCAGATACTAAGACCAGTAAATAATACAAAAATTATTCAAATCTGTGGTATGTGCTATTGACGCAATGCTTCAATGTCATCTATTTCTTTGACCGCTTCAACCGAGAGTACGATAGGATTATCTTCCCCCACGTAGACACTGTCCTCTATGCGGACCCCCATATTCCGGAAGTGTTTTGGCCATCTGGGGTCGTCGGGGATATACAAACCACTATGAGGTATTACGTACGGAGTGGAAAGAATGTGAACAAAAACTGGGAACTCACGGTTCAATCGTTACTATCTGGCCTGACTGGAGCTTTCGTATGCGTCCATAACTCCCACAGTCGTGTAGATCAACGCCTACATAGTGCCCAACATGATGCGGATAGAGGATAGTGGAGAGTGTCTGCAGGTGTCAGAACAGGATAAAGGAAAATGATGCAGAAACATACACCTCCCGACAGATCGAACCCGAGCATTGTCAACTCGTCTCCTAAACCGTCTTCTGAGATCCGATGAATGTCGTCAAGTGATACCCCAGCGGATTCTCGGCACAATTTGACACAGTTTTTCTGCACGTTCAACACGGCTGTATACAGATCTCTTTGTGCATCTGTGAATTTGCCATTGACCGGCCACGTCCGTGTGATATCAGTTACATAGCCACCATATTGCTGCGTGGTCGTTAGTTCGGGGGTTCTATATGTGCAGGTGCTACTGACTTTACCCCACCGGCATCAACTAGGACGAGATCTCCATCCCTGATTGACAATGAGCTTGAGAATGCGGAGGTAGTAACTGCGGCCCACCGTAAAAGATAGTCATTCGATGTGTAATGAATGCTGAGAGCGTTTCTTCCTCCCGCAACAACCGGGACATATGCTGACCCATCACACCCACCACGTATGAATTCATACTCTAAAAATGCACACAGGTCTTTCTCCGAAATGAAGTGCTGGCCGATTGCTATGTTATACGCCCTCCCTGAGATTTTGCCTGCGCTGCGCATCAACATCGCTTCAGCTCCACTCTTCACAGCCCGTAGCTGGTGGACAATTGATCTCAATGGCTGGATCGGCTTTCCTCCCAATGCTGAGCATAGAGAAGTGCTCTTTGTTGCTCCGAAATAATAATGATGAGCTGACTTGGACTGTGTTGGAACATCGACAAATACCGTTATTGCATTCTGAAGGAGTGGTGCAATGTGAAATTGAATATGTTCAACATCATATGCCTGGCTCCAGTCAGCTCTACAATAATCCAACTCGATGTCGTTATAGGTACTCTATCAGCATTGAAAACTTCCATAGCCTGTTCCACGCCCGTTCTAGTGCCGTCCCATAGCTCTGCGTGTGCATCTTTTCCCCTTACAAACAAGTGAAATAAATGCTCTCCATCGGCGCCAGTCTTTTCTTTTCGGATATCAGTCTCCCGCTTTCCTACCATAACGACACGTACCTATTACCGCTACCGCCTCGGGCTCTAGAAATCCAGTAAGGTAAAAGAAATCGGGGTCTTGATGAAACTTATAGAACACTGGGCCTGAACGATACTTCACAGAGGCGCTTGGTATCACAGCAACACCTCCTTCCGGCAGAGAGGCTGCAAGACGTGCGCGGCGGAGACCATATTCGAGAGAAGTGATGCCAGGGGTAACTACACGAGGCTTAGAAATGATTTCTGGAAGAAAAGGACGCGGAACGAACGTTCGCCAGCTTTCACAAGGTGAGGATGCGTCTCATGCGTGGGCTGACCTAGTCGCAGGGTTGAAAATGCGGCGGATGTAGGAGTAGATGGTATTTTACGCAACTGCTGTCGTAGGGATGCTATGAGAGGACGGTTGAAGTGGGAGAGCTGTGCTCGAAAGAAGGGTGTAGACCGCATAATATAATAATATTAGTTGAATTGCAGGATGATAAATTACACAGGCCCGTCATGTACCCTAACCCTGCGCAAAACTACTCTAAAAAAAAAAGATAGCAGGCGCCAAGCAACAAAAGAGTAATACTCGTCAGATTTTCATCTTCCCGGAAATTCAAAAACCCTAACCCAAGAAATAAATTACTAGTAATGGCTAGCATTGGCGCTTATAATGACTCTTGGCAATGCTCTGTGTGGGTTAGGGGTTTCCCATTTCCGGTAACTTGAAAATCTGACGAGTATACTGGCCTGTTCCGGTAAGTACATAAGGGGATTGCACTTAACTAAACGGGGCGGATCACGAAGACCAAACTAACTCTCAGCACAACAAGCAGACAATGCCATGAAGTTTACTTCACGGTATCCTTACAAGGATGGAGCCTGATGCGGTAATAAATCCAGCCCTATAGGGAAATAGTTCCGTTTCAGAACTAAAACACCAAGCGATAAATGTGCCAAGCTACATTATGATTGCTTTTACATTCAATTTATTAAAGTATTCTGGAAGACAATTGCTTGGTAGATGGTGTCAAATTAGGTATCTATTCAAATCAATACCACCAATCTAAACAGGACTATTGCTGAGATTTCATCTAATATATCAATTCCAGTAATTAGAAGAATGGAAATTATTTGGAGTTTTTTGAAATTCTTTCTACATTAAAATCACTACTGAGTATCAGCATTATAAAGTGAATTGCCCGAGTATACATTGAAACTAAACTTGCTGAAGAATACATTTGTATTAAGAGATTGAAATTAGAGGACATATTCATACTAGTAAAATATTCTACCAATATTTAATTTTACGGTTCTATTGCAATATACTGGGGAAAATAACTATGTATACTATACAGCTGGTAAAGAAGCTGATTTTGGGATGGTAATCTCTAGCATATTTGACAAATAGTACAATGAGGTTCTGTGGATCTGCATATTGGATAACTCACAATGATATACATACTATTATATATGATTGATATAATACATTGTACTGCATTAAACTAGCTTGAAACCAACTGCTAAATGCTCTTTGAACTATAATGTAAAGTAAAACTTGAAATTATACTCCTGATGGCATTCAATTGAATACTTTCCTCCTGTTTAACTTACCCTTTGAAGTAAGCTCTTAATAATCTTCTAACTACATGCCAAGTATATTCCAAATTACAACTTTAAGTTTACTCTGAAATACTCTCTCAAGAATAATCTCAAGTATGTTCACAATTGTAATTGATGCTATACTCCACTTGTAAAATATATGGTTGTCACCTAAAGTTTCTAGGGGTATATTGAAGTAATTACACCTGAATTCTACAATAAGTAGACCTTGGAATTGTGTTGACTTAGGCTATAGTCAGCAGATGTACCTGGGAGTGATAGTAACAAATTGATAACAATATAAAGAACTGGCAACACTGATGAAGAGTACCTGAGATTACAGACAATATGCTTTAGAGCACCATAAAACAGAAGTGACTGACATGGAAATACATTGATTTACTGTAAAGCAACTTGGAAGAAATAATATATTCTTTTGAAATACTAGCTGCTGTATCGGGAAATTGTAATTACTATATCAGCTAAATGTAATTACGTCTGTGGGAGCCTCTGGGAGTGTCAAGTGTTAGGAACAGGTCCGGGTAACCCGCCAGCGGGCTGGGTTTGGACCGGAAAAACAGTTCAGTTCAGTTCATGAACTGTCCAAAAACCCAACCCGCTGCTTCTTGGCAGTCCAAACCGGTCCCCGGTCCCGTCAACCTGTGGGTTTGGCTGAGTTTGGCTAGACCTGTCGGGTCCAATCTCCAGTTTTGCATTTTGGGTTGCTCTATTTATCATCCCATTCAGATATTCTACTGTTAATCATAAAATATTAAACATGGTACGTCAATGTTCTTTTTGTATATACTGGCCCCTGTTGTGATCAAAATATGTAGACAAACGCTCCCTGCCCCATCCTGGAAATGAGCGTCAAGGGAGTGTCAACAATTTTAGGTCTTGCATCCTGGGTACTCACCGTGGGCATTGGTTGCTGATAGTCATAACTGAGGTATTGGCCTCCTTGATAGGCAAAAGCGGAAGTGACACGCTCCCTGCCCCATTATGAAAATGAGCGTCAAATGAGCGTCAACAATTCAAGGTCTTGCATCTTGGGTAATATAAGTGGCGCATGTTTGCAAATCTCTATTAAGGAGGAATTGGCAGCCTCTCTAGGCAGATAAGAAAGCAACATTTGCGCGACAGCCTTCCGGACAGTAACAACTGATTCCGTTTACAATGATGCAACGAAGATTCCGTCACCGTTTGAGCCTAGAATCACTGTCAGAACATCGTATATACACAATAACGGATGAATTGCACTTGGATTGCCAATGATGAAAGGCCAAAAATTGTTGATGCTCCGTTGATGCCCATTTTCATGAAGGGGCATGGTGCTTGTCGCTTACTTTTTCCCCTATAAAGGTGGCCAACACTTTGTTTATATATAGGAACGACCATATCGCTTGTGAATTACCCGACTTACAAGACAAAAAATCGTTGACGCTCTGTTGACACTCAATTTCAGAATGGGGCAGGGACCGTGAGACTCGCTCTTTTGCCTATAAAGCCAGACAATTCCGCATTTCTGAATGTTCTCAACCAATCGCCATGCCGATTACGAATGATGCAAGACCAAAAATCATTGACGCTCCGTTGACGCTCATTTTGCCATGGGCGTATCCACAATACATTATCAATCAATTTGGGCTGATATATCATTAATGGTGTTTTGGCAGCCTTTGTACCATCTTCATGTACTTTCTCCTTTATCAATAGATTGTTCTTTAGTAATACATATAAATATATCCATTAAAATATACATTAAGATGTCCACTAATTGTAGATAATAATACACTCAAATATTCCATTTCATTGAGTCATTGCTCATCTTCACTGTCAGGTCCGCTCAATTGTCTGGTGTGGTCTGCAAAATGGATATCAGCTGCATTACCATGCAGCAGATAGCGTACAAACCAGTGGATGTTCATTCATCAGTCAGCAAATCTGGATTAAAATCTTTATCACACTTGCGATCCTTGGCATATGCATCAAGATTGAAAAATTGAGCACTGGGAGTAGGAGTATGTATATACACTGATCTGGGTGGCACACCTTCCATTTCGGATATGTGAGACGCCTCATTGTTACCAGGTGGAGGAAGTGGCGTTTCGGGTGGATGTGTCGTCGGTTGTGGTGTGGGCTGTCCAAGTCGCTCTGGTGGAGGTGCACCCGTGCCATTGCGTCTGCAGCGTGTCTGGGGATTTGGTGCTGTGCCATTTTGGCAAGGAAGGCAGCTGTCCGTGTGATTTTCCCGCAACATAGCCGGGTGTCTTTCCATCACAGCCGTCACATATGTATGCCCAGGAAACTCAACTCCACGCTTCTTCTTTTTCCAGACTTTGGCCCGAGGTTTCTTGATTTGGAATTGCGTTTCCTCTATGGCGGCACGCGAAAACCCCCCTTTGGCCATTTTAGCCATATTCAGGGCCAGGCGCATGTCGGACTGTTCTAGCTGTACCTGACCACCTTGCCTTCCCATAGTTGCAGACATGATGAAAACCAATAAGAAATCAGTTGCTGCATCTAAATAGTAGATTCGGCTATTACCTCAACCATATACCCTTCCGTAGCATCCTCAAACGTGGTTAAAACCTGTTTGGTCCACTCTTGGGGATTCTTCTCACCAAATTTGTGCGCGAAAATCCCAGAGCTGGCAACATCACGATGTGCGATTTCGCGGACTGTGGGGACAAATTCTTTGGTCGACCATGGAAGTGTCCCATTACTGGCAGCTAAGAATTGGTCACGCAGCTCTCTAGGTACACCTGCTGCATGTTATACAATCATTGGACTGCTGTGTACCTCAATTCGACTATACTCACATCCGATCGGGTTCTGCTTCTAATTTTTGCTGCATCCGGTTATACGGACAAGTTTCATATGAGCATGCAGGGTCAGATTTTTGATGGCTGCGTTTGCAGCGTCGCGGTGAGCTAAGTGGTGTCTGCATTGTATTTGGGTCTCCGTGGGTGGCATATTGGATGAAATGCCCGTTGTTCTGCTCGATGCTGTTCCACTCTCACCTTGCTGCAGTGTTTGTGGAGCCATGGTTTGCTGCTGTGGAAGTGAAGAGATAATGATAACGAAATGAAGTGGGAAGTCCTGAGGAAGATGATAACGAAAAGACGTGGGAAGACCTGAAGAATATATAGTTATCTTCAAGTCAAAATGGCATGCATAACAGCCAACTTGCTTGTTCTACACAACATGAATCCTGTTGCCCATAGCTGCCGGTTGCACTGATTGCCATCCGTCCTGCGCTTTGCACCAAGTCGGTCCGATATTTTGTGGTTGTTTACTGCGATAAATCTTGGTGAACTACTGCCGAAATCTCGTGTTTGTGAGATAAAAACGGTACATTCTTTGTCAGAAAGGACCTCTGCTGATGTTTGTCTCAAGAAATCGCTGGGATCTTAAATGAAACAGATGTTAAATATCATGTCATGATGTACGGTTAGCATTGCTATTCCCAATGTAGTGACAGTCAAAATGCAGATTTTGCTTTGTTGAAGTCGATTCAGCGTACCAACCTCCACATAAAACATGCAGCTTGCCTGTCTGTGGTCCATATCTTTCAACATCCAACATCTCATTCATCAAAGAAGTCAACACAAAATACAATGTTCAATGTTCCGAAAAAGAACCTTTGGCCACTCCCAGCAGGCAAATACGGCAAATCGACAACGCGCTCCACACTACAACGTCATCAAGTAAAAGAAGGCAAGAGCGGCTAGGAAGCAGAATGGGTCCGAGCCCTTGGAGCGTTGCGTAGCTTGTGATCCAAAAAGAAGCATTTGGCGGGAAAATGAAGAGAATCTCACTGCTCAACCAACGAACAGAAGAAGAAGTGGATCGAGAAGTATGTGTTAAGAGAGACCACTGTGGCAAGAAACCGAGTTGAAGATGCAGAGACAGCAATTAAACAGGAGCAGGATGATATGAGAAATGCTGAAAAGGCGGGATTGTCAACCACCAAGCCTGAAACAACAGTTGAGGAGATGTTGAACGCCTTCGGAGATAGCCTGAGCGATCCTGCAAGTCCTGAAGATGGGGAGGATGGAGAAGACGAGGATGATCAAAAAGAAGATCTTGCGGGGGGCAAGCTTAGCGAAGATGACGAACCAGGCTGGGTGATGGGCACAATCTCTAACATTATACAACATCGCATGGAGAGTTTTCGGCAGAAGCAGATGCAGCCTGACCGATTGAGGCAACCAGGCTGGGGAGACATGGCCGAATACATTCGTGAGAGCGACAAGAAGTATGAGACGACTGAATTGAATGTTCTGGCTGTCGTTCAACCTCAAATGCGAGACGATGCACCATCATCTGTGCAGACGACATTTGGTGAGCCTATGGAGACTCTTGATTGTGTCCATGGAAAATTGCAAATGCCGCAAGTCACTTCCCGACCAGGGAGTAGTCATATAAGAATCGTTTCGCGGAAACCGCAGACACAGGAAAGCATTCTGTCCCTCCCACCTGCCCCGATGCGCAATTGGTCACCACTTCAGCAATCAAACCATGATGAACCCGTATGCTTTAACCCCTGCATATTGCATCCTAAGTTCATTGCAATATAGAAATGGGATTCCGATGAGGACATGGTGACAGCTCCTGCGTCGCCAGAGGGATGAATAGGCAAATTAGCATTTGTGATGAAGTATCAATTTGAAATGCAGTACCTGTACCTATTTTGCTACGTGTCAGCTTGTACTTGATTTCAGTGACAAAATTGTGAGACATGATAATTCGTCTATGCATGTGCAAGGGTTGGATAGGCCATGCCAATATTCTAGACTTCACATCTCATTAACTGACAACCAATGAACGAGATATCGTCCTGCCCGTTGTGGTTAAGTTAGACAATTAAAACTGAATTCCAGACGAAACGCACTAACAAAAAATTAGTCGGTGATGTCATATTAGTCATAGATGCAGTGGTCAAAGTGCAATGCGAAGCCGAATGAATGCTGAGCGTCATGCTGCATACGATCATGCATCCATTCAACTGCATAACTCTCTACACAGACCTGGTGCACATGGTCGAGATGTTGAAAATTGCTTATGGTAGGTCGAGGCAATTACGGAGAAGGACCCGGACAATGAAACTTGAGGCAGTCGGGATAAATATATCAAAAACTAGTGTATGGATGTATATGCGGTCAATTGCTGGCTGAAACTGCTGGAAGGTGATAGCCCACCATGATTTATCACTCGGATAACGTGTCAAGTGGTGGATCAAGAATTGAGAGGCTGGGAAGCTTTTCGATTGAAATGGTTATACATATAAACGATTTATTGGCTGGGAATAACGACTACATGCATTTATACATACAATTGTGGAGCATTCACTGACTGTTAGTATGTCATTAAGTTGAGCGTCAACGGAGCGTCAACGATTTTTAGTCTTTCATTTTGGGCAAACATACTGCTGCATAGTCACATCCTTCCAAAGTGATTGTATTGGCAGTTTTTATAGGTAAAAAAGATAGTGACATGCTCGTTGACCCATCCTGGAAATGAGCGTCAACGATGCGTCAACGACTTTTTGGTCTTGTGAGTCTGATAATCCAAAAAAGACATGGTCCCTGTGACACATAATCAAAGTATATGCCCCCGTCAAGGCCAAAAATGCCAGCATCGACATCGCTACTATCACCTAAAAATGAACGTCAACAGAGCCTCAACGATTTTTGTTATTGCATCATGGATAATCAATCAGCTGTGCGACGATATTAAGCTATAATCAAAGTGTTGGCCGCCTTTATGGGTAAAACTGGCAGTGAGGATATTGCTACCACCTCCTGAAAATGAGCGTCAACGGAGTGTCAACAATTTTTGGTCTTGCATCATGGACACTCAAAGCGCTGTGCATTGGCGTTAACCCATAATCGATGTATCGGCCACCTTTATCGGCAAAAATGCAAGTTACAATATTGCTACCACCTCCCAAAAATGAGCGTCAATGGAGTGTGAACCATTGTTGGTCTTGCATCTTGGACAATCTAAGGGCTACAGAACGGCATTGACCTATAATCAACTCATCGGCTGCCTTTATGGGCAAATATGCTAGTGATGATATCGCTACCACCTCATAAAGATGAGTGCCAAGGGAACATTCACAATTTTTGGTCTTGCATCATGGACACTCAAAGCGCAGTGCATCGCCGTTGACCCATAATCAATTCAGCAGTGTACTCTATGGGCCAAAATGCTACGTATGATATCGCTACCACCTCCGAAAAATGAGCATCAATGGAGTGTCAATGATTTTCGGTCATGCATCTTGGATAATCTAAGGGCTATGGAATGACGTCATCCCATAATCCACTGATCAGCTGCCTTTATGGGCAAAGATGCTGCTGACGATATCGCATCCGCCTCCTACTATTGAGCACCCACTGAGCATCAACAATTTCTGCGGGGGCTCAGTGAGCTACACAGCAATGAACTGCATCGCATTGTAACTGAATTGAGTCTTACAAGGTCAGTCATTTCAATATGCCCTGGTATTCAACTTCACAAATATGCATGCAATGTCTCACAGATCTGAATTGTTGCTTGGAGCTGTAGAGTCATTATTTAAGAACCAACAGTCTGCTTTACTGTATGGTTACTTCTGGCAGTCTTTCGAGTCACATTACCCAGCGTTCTAATTCCAACCAACATGTTGGATTCAGAATCTTCGAGCACCTCGTTGCTCAAGGTTATGATCTCATCCAAAAATGAACTTGTCTTTATCCGGGATGTGAGCGACCGTACATTACAAATCATCTTCGATGCTTGGTGGGCTTCAATGAATGCAGACTCGAAGTGGCCTATTGCTTGGGATAATTCTAGACATGCCACTTCGTGGCGATTCTATTTACACTGCGGAATTGAGGAGACAGGCAGCTCTGGCATCATATGTATCGTTTGTCATCAAGTTCTTTGCCATCCATCAGAACATGGGACCAGCTCAATTGGGAAACACTCGCTGGCACAAGCTGACATCGCAAAGTTAAATGAATCAACAGAGTCAGAGGTTACTGAATTGACTAGTTCCATGGTTGATGAAACTGCTTTGGCCATCCTGAGGAGGCAAGGAAGTCGAGGAATCACAATATTAAGTTCGCCAAGGAAGATCATATTTGACATCCAGGTTGATCCATATTGACTGAAATGACCGACAAAATGTACCAAACTGGCAGCTAAGGACATTGAAACTTCCGAATGTCACCGATACACATGGAATCGCCACTTCATGTTAGGATTTGTTTCGGCTCATACTCCATGGAATGCGATATCAAATGTAGAGCTACGACGATCATATAAGGCATTACGCAATGACCAAGTGCTGCTGTCCGCTACAACCCATAGCAAGGTTTGCCAGTGGGAACGTGCACTGACCGTTGATGTGATTAAGAAGCAATCGCCATCATGAAATGATATTGGTTTACCTTTGGACGGATGGACATCATCGAATGAATGAGCCATAATGTTGGTCATTGCTTACTATATGGATCAAAATTGGGCATTACATAAAGTTCAAATCGCTTTCGATGGAGTTGATTGCCTGTTCGTTTCCGGTTTCAAAAGCTAATTATGCATGATAGGGCAAGGGCCAACATACTGGAGCAAGGCTAGCCGTTCATATGAAGGACGTGCTTGATCGTTTTGGGCCTACCGACAGCCGTTTGCTTGGTATTACGACTGATAATGCTTCCTCAAATTACTTGATAACACGCGAGCTGCAATCAACACTCAAGGCCTCTGCAATCAAGTTGCCTGCTTTGAGGAACCATATACCATGCATGGCTCACGTCATACAGCTGGATTTAGGTGCATTCATGTGCAGTCTCAGTGTCAAAAGCCTCACCAAGTCTTGGGAAGCCCAAGAGCGCGATCAGCAATTTGGGGAGAATGAAAGCATAGACATTGGGAAGAGTCAAAGACTTCGAAAAGAGAGCAACGCTAGAACCAATAAGGTGTCGGCCATGAAACTAGGTTTAGCAAAGATAATAGAGATACTGCGTATTTCATGATATTTTGAAAGTCCTGAAATTGACCTTCATGTAGCAGAGAATGCTTGCTGTATTGATTACACTGACAGCTGGTCATCAAGACAAGTTTATTGACTGTCTCAAAGCCACAACACGGATTGCGGTACTACCGATTATGGATGTGAAGTCACAGTGGAATTCAATACGGGAGTTGCTTGAGCGGGCCTACTGACAATGGAAATTCACACCCAAGTGGCACCCCAATGCAAAATACACTGATTACCAGTCACTTTTAATAACTCAAGATGAGTGGATCATTGTGATGTATGTCATGGAAGTATTGAGGCCATTTCAATATTGGACCCTGTGGATATTAAAGGGGCATACAGTCACATTGCATCACGTTATCACAGTGTACAATGACATGTTCAATCATATTGACGGTGCAATGCGAGCTTTGGCTCAGAAGAAGACTTGATCCAAGGAAGACTTGTTCTTCACAGTGAAGTTAGCTCGGCAGAAGCTGTCCAAATACTATGCCAAAGTGACTCCATCGACGTGCATGCTACTCATTTCTGCACATACCCTTGATTCTTTTCGGAAGTTGCGATCGTTTAGAAAGTGCGATAAGCAAATGGATATTAATCCTGAGGACGAGACATCCTCTACTACCCAATACCAAGAAGCCTTTCTGAAGTATGTGGAGACTGAATAATGTGCCAAACATCGATGTGTGCCGGTCGATAAGCACGAACGCTTACCAAGCAGCAATCTCATCCCCTCTGCAATGGCTTCAGGATCCTGTCAATCATCCTTTGATCCTTATGATTTGTCCAGCGATGATGAAGAATACTTAATGACTAACAATGTGGCTGAGACGACACCCGGACAAAGCGATTGTGCAGCACATCTATCGACCGCCACCCTGCTCTATTCGAAATCTCCGCCTGAAGCACCACAGAACTGGGGGCAAATTAATCCAACTCTCAATGATTACCTCTCCAACCCAATGGAGATTAGCAGTACATTTTGGTTACCAGACATAACTGACTGGTGGCGTCAACAGGAGGAAACGCACTCAAAGTACGCCGATCTGTCCAATGTGGCGCGCGACATATTCCCTATCGTACCACACGGTGTTGGAGTGGAGGCCAGTTGTTCCCTTGGCCGAGATGTTATCGGCTCGAGGCAGTCAAAAACCACAGCCGAGATCATTCGCGAAACAGTCATTGTAAGGCAGTTTGCTCAAGCCAATAACAGGATTTTGGCAGGCACCAACCCAGAATTGGATGCAAAGAACACAGAAAATGACTCAGAAATGAAGAAAGAGGCAGAAGAATGGAAATTGCACAGAATGGCCAAGGTTCACGACTTCTTGGAGTTGTGGCAGGGTAGCCAAAACCTACGTGCTACCCAGGAATAATCTCGCGCTCAAACCAAGCAGATGACCGCCGTGGGATACATTTTGGACACAGAAGATATCGTCACAACATCGTGGTCACTCTTTGAATATGATGGTGAGGCTGCATTTAAATCGTCAGGAGGATATCCTTTGCCAGCACCATGGTCTGCAAAGGAACTCCATGGAGCCCGAACCAAAATATTAAATGCCCGCCGAATCCGGAGAATCAACTGTCATCAAGCCGAACGTGATGAGGGCTGCGCACCTGAAAGCATTTTGGACACTGAAGATTGGCTTGACTTGAATGGGGTCCTACATGATCCAAATGACAGCGAAGACGATTGTGCGGCGGACGTTCCATCGGATATAGAGCAAGACAAGAGGATCAAGGATCGGGAATGCCCAGAGCAGCAGGATGTGAGCGTTACGCCAAATGTTCCCAGATTTATTCTGCCTACACAGAAGTCAAAGAGACAGGCTGAAAAGGTGTTGATGACAGTCAATGCAATTGAAACGAGGATGAATAAGAGAGAGAAGAAAAAGTTGGACGGAATGCATTAATGTTTCACCAGATTCTTTATGTATCTTGACCGACAGTTATAGTTAGAGATATATTATGGGCGGATGGTGAGCAGTAGCTTGTCAATACCAGTTGATAAACAGATGTATAGCAGGCGCGATGAACATTTTAACAAGATACATAAATTTTATTTGTGTGAAAGTGAACAGTGCAAGAATGTTACTGTGCTCGGCTTTGCCACAGGGCCAAGTCTCAATCTGTGAGAAAGACTACCAAGAAGTTCAAATCATGATGAAAACTATTATTGATGGCAGCAGATGTTGAATGTACAATACATTAAAATGAGCGTCAACGGAGCGTCAACGATTTGTGGCTTTGTAAGTATGGTAATTACACAGTGATTTGGTCGCTGTTATGCATAACCGATGTATTGGCAGCTATTATAGGCACAAGAGACAGCAACACGGTCACCGCCACATTCTGAGAATGAGCGTCAATGGAGTGTCAACAATGTTTAGCTGCACATCTTGGATAATTTTTGTTCTGATTGGTTGCAGACATCTATTTATCAGATATTGGCTGCCGTTACTGGGAAAAACTACAGCGACATGCTCGCTGCCGCATCCTGAGAATCAGCGTCAACGCAGCATCAACGACTTTTAGCTTCTCATCTCAGGTAATTTATCTTCCAATTGGTTGTAGACATCCATTTATCAAATATTGGCAGCCGTTACTGGCAAAAACAACAGCGACATGCTCCCTGCCGCATCCCGAAAATGAGCGTCAACAGAGCATCAACAGTTTCAGTTGTTGCATATTGGGTAATCAAGGCATCGCGCTGATGTTCGCGTTTATAACAGAATTATTAACCGCCCTGATAGGAAAAAATACAATTTATTATATATAAAACACCGATTCCAAATTAATCGATATTGCAAGCTGCAAAGCATACACAAACATATCTGTGGTTGTTGAAAATGCGATTTTGATAAGATTCTATTCACATACTCCAAATGCAAGAGCCTTAATTGAATCTAGGGATGGAACCGCTGGGCGACCCGCCTACAACGCGCCCAATTCAGACGGGTCGGTTGTTCAACATTGAAACTTACCTGAGTTGACGATCAGGGTTTATTGATAACCCAGACCACCGATTTGGCGAAGGTTCATTCTGGACCTGGACCCGGACCCAACTTGACGGACCGGAACCGTTGCTAACACCAGGAGTGTCTGAGAGTTGCCGGATCAGAAAGACAGGGTGGTCAAATCCCATATTTGACTGGACTGACGCAGTGGCCTTCAGGTGTATCCGGATGCACCTGGGAACGCCGGCGACAAGACTGCGAGCGCCGACGACAAACCTGGGAGCACTTCGAATCACAGTAGAGCATTGTGAGAACAACAACATCTTCATTGGGAACGCTGCTGGTGCGCCTGGAACTCATAGCTACTACTTATTGTTCAACGATTTTTGACACACATATGTTCAGTTTGTATTCTCATCTATGTATCTCTGTGTCTATATATGTATGTATCTACCCATCTACACTCGGTATATCTCGACTGGCTGCAGGTGGTGCTTGAGCAATTTGAGGTACACCTGAAGATGACGATTGAGTGAACTCAGCGATCCACTTGGAGCCCTTGGTCGAGGGAGTTTGGAGATACACTTGGAGGCCATGATCATACAAACTTGGAGGCCGTAATCGAGCGACTTTGGAGAAACACTTCGAGACCGTGATCGAGCAGGTTTGGAGATGCACTTGGAGGCTGTAATCGAGCGAGTTCGGATACACACCTGGAGTCTGTGATGAACTCAACTTCGAGATGCACTCTGAGGCTGTGATCAAGCCAGTTTGGAGTTGACCTTGGAGGCCGTAAATGAGAGAGTTTGGATATACACTATGAGGCTATGATCGAGGAAGATTGAAGGCGGTCGATGGAATGTGCGCCGGGTGCTCATGAGACTCTATGTATCAGTAAGTTAACTTGCAACTATGGGAACGTGACGAGGAGACTTTATGTTTGAGCTCGCATGGAGAGCTGGCTGGTGGGGGTGTATCTTGTACATCAGCAAAATGTATTTTAGTCTCTGGAAGACTCCAGGAGTGTCTGAGAGGATGTGGAGTGTAAACTTAGAAGCGTCAATTTCAGGAGAGTATCAGACCCTAGGAGGGTACTCTGGCAGGCCTGCAGAGTAACTGGGATCTCTGACGACAGGTACAGGAGTAACTGGGATCTCTGATGACTGATACAGGAGTACGATGGGATATATTGTGATAAGTTTGGGAGCAGGTCGGAGCGCCGGAGGAAACTTTGGGTGCACCTGGGAGTGTCGCCGAACCAACGTGGGAATCACAAACGAACTCTGAGAGATGCCTGGGTTCTTATGGATATTGATTTGGAGGACTGCAGGCGTTATCTGAGACTCTTCAGATGTACATGAGCAATCGACTTACCTCAACAGCGAATATGATGCATGGATTATTGTTCATTCTCATTTCTGAATCATACTGGCCGTCATCTTCAACAATGTATTTTGTGCCTCGCTACATTAAGGAAACGAAAGAAAAAGGCGAGAGATTCAAACATAAACTCAGGTACACCAAAACAATAACCCAACGAAGCGATCGAAAAATATCAATCAAACATGGTGTCGATGTCATACACTCCATCTCCCATCTCATCAGGGCCAACAAAAGTGGCAACACACAATTCATCAACGGCACAAAGAAGCTGGAGGCGCTCCTTGTATTTGCTGATTATTTGTTCGTGGCGAGTGGATGACATGGAATTCCAATGTCGTTTGGCTCGATTTGTGATATCTAACACAGGTGTAATGAGATGTTAGCTAGCTGTGAACCTAAATGGGGGTATGAGAGGCAATATGATACATTTGGATGAAAAATGGGAACAACTACCAGGGGAAAAGAGGAGCGCCAGATGGGGAGTGTTGTGTGGAAAAGAGGAGTACCACAAAAGGTGTTGGAGAAGCGCAGAATGAAAAAGAAGAGCGTCAAGTTTAAGCTGAGGAGCGCCAAAAGAGGAGGGGTTAAGGAGTGCAGAATGAAATTGAGGAGCACCGAAAGAGGGTGGGTTATGGAGTGCGGAATGACATAGAGGAGAGCCAATCCAGACAAAGCGGAGCACCGATGGGATTAAGGAGTGCTTATCACAGAGGAGGAGCGCCGAAAAAGGGTGGGGTAAGGAGTGTGGAATGCATTATAGGAGCGCCGGTGGGAATTGAAGAGCTCCCATCCAGGGCTGACCAGCGCGGATAGGGGGGGGGTCTAGAGTGCGGAATGGGATAGAGGAGCGCTGAGTAGTGTTAGCAACGGGTCTGGACCGTCACTTCGGGTCCGGGTACGGGTCGGAACCGAACCGGAGCCAGATTGGCGGTCCGGGTCGTCAATAAACCCGAACTGTCGATTCGGGTACGGTTC
>Ga0307515_10010720_pt1 | contig 17506 bp, 21 predicted proteins | sample 17_EM_MG_FD_194513 | JGI IMG/M metagenome (GOLD analysis project Ga0307515, IMG submission 194513) | Populus trichocarpa ectomycorrhiza microbial communities from riparian zone in the Pacific Northwest, United States - 17_EM | ecosystem: Host-associated > Plants > Roots > Unclassified | place...
TCATCGACAATGAGAAGTACGTGTCAGCTCGGCTCTCTATGGAGCTTGGAGCAATAAAAGGAGTGGTTGCGATAGTTGGGCAGACAGTGTGTTCAACTTGCGGTCCTCGAAGGAGGCTTGGGCTGTCCGATGACCCTATTGATTCAGCATGCGAATAACATGTACATCGCGCGTACCATTGGATACACGATCATGTCGAACAAGGGGACATCACGATCAGCCACGTTCCAGGAGGCGATAACCCGGCCGGTATATTCGCGAAACCGCTTGGCAGGGTGAAGTTTTCGAAGTTCCGCGAGATGCTCGGCTTACGGGCATAGGTTTGTCTTGTGTCGTGTTGTGGTTTTGTATTCTGATTTCGTTTCGGTTCTGTATGTTTCTGTTTCTTGGTTATATTGTTCACACCTTTTGGGGGGTTGTCCCTACATATTATTTCTGTGTTTGTGTTCGCGCCTCTCGGAGTCGTCCCTTCTCGGGTCTTCGGGGGTGTTCTCCTTTCTTTCTTTGTCTATTTGTTCCTTTGTCTATGACGTTAATAGGGGCACTTCACTTTTGTATATAGGGCACTCAGTGAGCTGCGGACAGGTCCTCACGGTTCTTCCGCACGCTCACTGGTGTTCCTAGCGTTCTACAAGTATGGCCTAGGGGAAGATATTGGGGAGGCGGAGATGCAACATGTACCTGGTTCCCAAGCTTTAGCGTGTGTGGTGAAAGGCTTTATGGCTGGATGGGCACATCACACCGTAGTTGATTCGACGTGTAAGTAAAACGACTTCTATTGGGCTCAACTCTAACATACATTATAGTAGATACTAATGGAATTATTTTGGGGTATGGCTGATATGCAAGTGTGTTCACCAGTGCGGATGCACCACTGCACACGAAGGAGAGAGTGCTGGTTCGGTGGGTGCTTACATTAAAGGTTTGTGGAATCAATCTGAGAACCGTGGTACATGCCCAAAAACAAATGAAAGGGACTGAGAAACACAGCCTCTGAGTCAAAATGTTATGGGATATGCATCTGCTTGAAAGGAGAACCTCTAGACGCCTGAATTTTGTGTTTAACCTTGAAAATTTGATACTTGTTATCTAACAACACGACCATAAGGCCTCTAAGATTCAACTCTAGACGTCAGAATTTTTAATTTTTAATTTAAACTTTTATAATCTTTATCTAACGATGCGACTTCAATCCACGGCATAAACGGTCACGTCTCGCGAGATGTGAGTATAAAACTCCAGGGACAACGTACCGCACTTACAAAGGCCCTTTGGAGTGATCAACGGTGAATTGGGATCAAATAAAAAGTCAGGCCCCCGCGCATCGTGGAAACGCGTGAAGACGCGTGAAAGATGCGCCGACGTGTATTCGTATCGTGTGGATGGGTTCCAGAAGACTACTGGGTCTTGCAGGTACACCCGAGCACGGGCGCGTCCTGATAGATGAGCAGGTCTGAACCAAGAGCGACAGCTGACGGCATACGAGTGCTCCCAGCTCGCTCGAACCATTTATCGTCACAGCCAATTGTGCAAATGTGCATGGTACAACCCACAGGCTTATTGGCTTCTCTACACGGACACCGCTTCCCAACGTTCGGTTCGAGTTAACAGGCAGACTGCTCTATTGAATGCTCGCAACGCATACAGAGGTTTTTGGATGACTCCCTCGTGTACTGCCAGCACCTTGGACACTTTCTCAGAGCCGACTGGCGCACGCAAACTCGCAGATAAGTCTCCGAGCCTGACGCATCACCTTTAAAGTTTTGTGCATCTGGGATAGGCATAAGACTGGTATAGGTCCACCCATCACCGTAGATAGGGGCTTGATCATCAACAAGGGATACGTCCGAGACGATGAAAAGCCGGGCTAAAATGTCCTCTGCGGCTTATGAGAAAAATGGCACAGTTAGAATGGAACCACTCACGATATTGTAACAACTTGGACGGTAGCCTTGCCTTAGTAGCGTCGTCCGGAATCACAATCACGACATCGGCCTCCAAGGAGCTCTTGATATCCCTACATGCAACGTCAGCCAACCAATCAGCCAGGGGGTTTCAGTCCTTACTTTTGCCGCCGGCCCTGCTCCAATAGGTCTAGCACAACGTTGCGGACAGTGACCAATTGCTCTAGGTCGTTCTTGGCTTCGTTATCTCTCCACATTTCGTGCTATAATCCTTTGGTCACCGTGCTAGTCAGGGATTCACCACTCACTGTCCTTTCCCAGCGCAAAGCAAAGACAGAGAGGCCACTGCCACCCACTCGAACGTCGTGGACCTCCTCACACAGATGTGGAACTATAGGAGACATTACTCTAATCATAACATCGAGTATCTGCCAGAGAATGAAGTCAGCTTCGGTGGGTTCGAGGAGGTTGCTCGGTGTACCTCCCACAAAACGGCAACCACAGTACGACGGGCGTCACTTTGCGGTGCATCTGCGTACAAACAGTCTTTGTTGATATCAAAGTAGAACGATGAGAGCGTGATGTTGGAAAAATGCGTGAGGGATGAAACAACTGCAAACAAAATCAACCTGAGCCCTCGACATCAGTGAGACTCACGCACCTTTAGGGAAATTAAACGCAGAATATGCTTTCAGTGCTTCAATTTCAAGCACAGACAATTCATGAAGGATGTATCGGTCCAACTCGAGTTGGGGTTAACTGAGGATCCATTCACTTACAACAGACTCACCAGAGAGAGCTTGTCCTTGACATAAACTACAGGCTCTCGGGCCTGGTAGTCTCCTGCATTGCCCAGGATGAACCTGGCAGAATTACGGAGTTTACGAAGGGACTCTGCAGATTGTGCAAGCGAAGTCCTGCTCATCGACATATCTTTGCCGTACTCGACGCTGGCAGCCCATAGTCGCAGCACGTCTGCTCCATACGCCGGATCCACCTTCAAGTTCTAGGCGTTTTCGGTTAGAGGACGAGACGAGGATAATGATGGGATTACGAACCTTGCCTCCGTTGATGATTGTAATAGGGCTGATGACATTGCCAAGGCTCTTGCTCATCTTATTTCCCTTCTCGTCAAGCGTGAAACCATGAGTGATGACAGCTGAGTAGGGTGCTTGAGGGGGTGCGCCTCCATCCGATGCACCAATATACGTCAGCAGGAGGGACTGGAACCAGCCTCGGTGCTGGTCCGATCCTTCTAGACATACGTCGCTAAGAATATCATGCTTCGAGCGAATGCCTTGGCTGGGGATAAGAGACCATGACGTCCCACTGTCAAACCAGACATCCATAGTATCCGTCCCCTTCATAAGCATATTAGGCGGGTGTTGCGCTGCAAGGGATGGGGAGACAAAGTCTTCAACAGGCCCTTCCCACCAATGAGCCGTCCCTTTGCGGTCGAGGACGTCGATGATATAGGAGAGTGAGTCCGAGGTCAGGATAGACTCCCCAGTTACCTTATTGTGTAGAGAGGGGATGGGCACGCCCCACTTCCTTTGACGCGAGATGCACCACTCTTTCCGTTCCTGAATGAAGGATTCGAGACGCGCCCTAGCTGTAAAGGGGTCAATAAATCATTTACAAGGCTGAAACTTTCAATAAGCTCACAGGAAGGAGGGTAGAATTGCACGTCTTGAAGGGCGTCCAGTGCTTGCTCCTTAATTTGTTCGAGGTTAGCAAACCACTGGGCCGTTGCCCGGACTATAACTGGCTTGTTGGTCTTCCAATCGTACGGATACCTGTGCTTGAAGGTTGATGCGGACACCAAACTCCCATTCTCTTCGAGTAACCTCAGAGCCACCTTGTTGCCACCGTACAAGACTTCCTTTCCAACTAGAACATCTGCGGCCTCTAGACCCCAAACGTCACGAATACCGTCTGTGAACAGACCATCATCGTCGACAAGAGTCAGAATTTCTTTGCCCTTGAAGATGTCAAGCGATTTGAATAGTTCATAATCTTCGGAACCATGGGCGGGTGCTATATGAACAAGGCCAGTACCCGAGGTGGCAGTGACATGAGAAGCGGAAACCAGGGGCAAGGCCGGAGTTTGGTGAACTGAAGTGCCGATCGCGGAATAATACTGGATGCCAACCAAGGATGACCCTGCAATATTTTAGTGTCAGCGGAGTGACACATGAAATGCACACCTTGAATGCTTCCAAGTTCTTTGTACGCCCAGTCAAGATGAGGAAGTCTTTCCGTCGCAATCACCATCAATTTGCCTGGGAACATTTCTAGCCTTACTATGCTATATCTTAGCAGTCGGTTCGCTGCAATGGCCTGAAGGTAGAAGGTTCAGTATAGGAGCAACTGTCACTACAGCACAAACCATATTGGCGGGCAACGTCCATGGGGTCGTGGTCCAGATCAGCAAGGCTAAGGGCTTATCCCCAATGATGCCCAGAATTTCGGAAGGGATTGAAGACGCCTGGGCTGGAAATGCAACAAACGCTGCCTTCGAGGCATGCTGCTCTTCATATTTGAGCTCTGCTTCAGCAAGTGCGGAATGGGAGGATGGTGACCAGTGCACAGGGCGAAATTGGCGATATATAAGACCTTTTGCAACCATCTTTTGAAAAACTCGCAGTTGCCGAATCTCATAGTCGTGATCTTGTCCGGTTATATAATTGGTTCAGGTACAAAGTAATCGGAGGGCTCACCCATTGTACGGTATGTGCCTTCCGTTGCCCAATGTCCAAGTAGTCCAAATTGCTGCATTTCGCCCTTTTGCAAAGCAATCGCATTCTCAGCAGTTACCTTTGCCGCACCACGCAGCTCAGCGACAGGTATCGTGTGCGGTTTGGCCTGTGAATATGTTAGATGGGTGCTTGTAGTACAACACGAGCGCACCTTGAGCTGCTCAAGGGTCTTATTCTCGATTGGAAGTCCATGGCAATCCCAGCCTGGAATATAACTGAGGCGCGTCAATATCCTCCTCAAAACTCTGTCTAAACATACTTTACTTTACGTCCTCGTAGGAGTTGAAACCTCAATATGATATCTTTCAGGATTTTATTGAGTGCGTGCCCTTCGTTTGGTCAGATAATGATTAACGAGTCTGGGTAAAACGGTAATACCCATGTGTAGATTTCCATTCGCATAAGGAGGGCCATCGTGTAGTACGAAGAGTGGACCGGTGTTGTTCTCGAGCTAAAGAAGACTTCTAGAGGCCGAACGTCCCAGGGTTGTTGAAAACCACGGACCTGCCACTTGTACAACTCGGTTGTGGTACGCTCTCTAAATGGTACTTCGCGGTTGTCTGGTTCACTCCACAACGGAAAACGCGTTTTCGGGAGGCGAAGAGTCGAGGCGTAAGGCTTCTTGGTGGCCGTGGCTTGTTCTGGGGTTGGGAGGGTAGAAAAATCTCTCCTTGGTAGCCATTTTGCGTGTATACGAATGCAAGGCGAGCAGCGTCGCGGGCCCCTTGGCATTCGAATGTGGTCAAAGTCAAGCCTTTAAATTTCGATCTCTTTCTCCGCCACTCCGCAAGAAACACAAATCAATATGCCATCCGCTCTCATTCTCATCGCAAATGGAACCGAGGTAAAGATCAGGCATGATACACGTCTTCAGGACCAAACAAACCCACCGTATGACAGGAGATGGAATTCACGATTCCATTCGATACTCTCGTGCGCGCCGGAGTGAGCTGCACCTCTGCGTTTGTACCATCCCACGAGGAGACCGGCAAGGAGTCTCAATATGCTACTTGTTCAAGAGGTCTGCTATCCAGCGAGTGAATGTGATGTCACAATTCATGGGAGGCCCAGGTATGAAGATTATCCCAGATATTCTTCTCAAGGACATTATCGACCCCGTATGCAGCCTACACTCACGAACATATCCTATACCTTAATCTATCCCCCCCGTTCAGACAAACTATGATGCGGTCATCATCCCCGGAGGAGCGAAAGGTGCTGAGACTCTATCATCAAACACAACTGTCCAGAAGCTCGTCAAGTCGTATTATGACTCCAAGAAAGTTGTTGGGATGATCTGTGCTGGTAAGTAATGCTTCGCGTAGGTTGTTCTGGCTCTTATCCTCGGGTTTAAGGGTCATTGGCGGCTAAGACATCCGGACTTCGAGGAGATTTGATCACGTCTCACCCAAGTGTTAAGGATGAGCTCAAGGAAGGTATTATTCTTGTTTCTCTTCCTCCTTCGGACCCTTGCTCTCACTAACGTACCACCAAAGACTTCTCTTACCAGGAAGAATCTGTGGTCGTATCAGGAAAGCTCGTCACTAGGTATGCTTCATTCCCAACCCGGAGTCATACACTAAACAATCTCTTCGCTTGAACCGTCCAGTCGTGGACCAGGTAAGTCTTATGTACTCACATTATTTCAAATCTCATCTCTTTAGGTACTGCCTTTCTTTTCGCTTTCAAACTTGTGGAGTTGCTCTGCGGAGAGGAGAAGGTAGTCCAAACGAAAGCGCCTATGGTATTCCCTAGCAGCTAGGTTGTCAGATTATAGAGTAGTGGAAAAGCACATACAAAAGCTTTGGCTCAGCCGAGTGGTTCACAAAGCTCGAAATGTTGGCTCGCCGTTCTCTCTTCCGTGTCACCCTTCTTCATGAAAGGCCGCTACCGCATGCTCTTGGCGCACAAGTTCGTGCATATGCAAAATCCAAACGAAAAAAAGCCGACGAGGGCGAAGGTGATGCGGTAGTTCGCAAACTGAAAGGCGGGTCAACCCAAGAACTCCTTCCAACCTCGCAGAATACGCATGGCGACGAATTCCAGGAGGAAAAGCGTAGTTTAGACGAGAAAATGGCTGCTTCTGTCAGGTGGTTCAAAGCCCAGGTTGCCTTGACTGAAACAAGGACGAGCGGACGAGCGACGCCGACCATGCTAGACTCAGTACGGGTAGAGCTACCTGATGGGCCTTCGCAGAAGCTTGCCGAGGTTGCTACAGTTGGTGTGAAAGACCTTTCCACGTTGGTGATTACAGCATACGAAACAGAGGTGTGGCTTTTGGTTACCCTTTCGACCCTTCTGAAGATATCTGACTTTGGTGCCAGTATCTCAAGCATATTGAGAGGGCAATATATAACGCAGGACTTCCCGGGATGATACCTCAGAAAGTGGATGATCGAACCCTGAAGATCCCAGTGCCGCAGTAGGTCCACACCTCCATGTTTCTGGACATCCTTCATCCTCCAATCAGACCAACTTTAGAAACGCGAAGCACTCTTGTTACTTCCTTATCTAAACACTTGGAAGAAGCACGGGTGGCAATCCGCAAGCACCACCACATAACGCAGAAGAAGTTGAAAACCATGGGTTTTGAGAACAAGCATCCAGCTTACGACGAGGTGCGCACCTCTCAGAGTTCCAAGCATAGTCTAACACCTTTCAACAGATCCAAAAGGTCCATAGCAAACACATAGACGAGATGGAACAACAACTTCAGCGTGTGAAGAAACACTTGGGTGCTAAATAGTCATTGCAATTTACCCTATATTTCCTTCAACCTTCATCTCGCTTGTTTCACAACGTATCCTCCTGAACGCCGATGGAACTGAAGGCGTGCCCCACACTCCTTTCAGCTCTCGGTGGATGACCGCCGTATGATTTGGTTCGGTGTATTAGGCTATCTCTATATTGACGGCCCGCGTCATTGGAGGTGCTTTCATGTGGACCTTCTGCAAAGCATACTTCCTATTACCGGGACAATCTCCTTGAAGGACATTGTCTATCCAGTTCACAGTGCAAGAAGTGGAATAGCTGTGCTATCTGGGGCCACCGATAAGGTATCCTCCTACACAGAAATGCATTCACTCCACTCGGCAAAACCGATGGAGTAATAAACATATATAAAAACAGCGAACAGGCGAATATCAGACCTTACGGAAGACGTTCTTACTCCCACTCCTGATATTTTTACGTCTCACTGAGCGACCCTTCCTGTCCGTCTCGGAAAGATTATTGACCCGTTCCACGCCCTTCTCCAGCCCAGCCCCGAGGTACTCGATCCCTGGCCTTTTCATTTTCGATTTGCCCTCAACTGGTCTTCCGGAGTCGTCCTTGGTTTGGAATGGGACCCAGGACAGGGAGAAACCCCCGTCTCCAGCCTTTTGCAAACCACTCTGGCGCGTGGTGTGGTGGATACTGGAAGGGCGTTGCCGTCGTTGTCCGAAGCTCGTGGATTTGTCGTTACTTGCTATCCCAGTAGCCCCTAGAAAGGCCGAAGCGGAAACCATCCGTGGGGCATTATGTGGTGGTTTCCGTGTTAGCGTTGTTTGCGTGGGTGGTTTGTTGCCAAGATTCACTGTCGCCATATCTTTGGCTATTTCAGTAAACACACCACAAGCAAACAGCCAAGGGACTCACCGTCCTCACTACTATCTTCTTCACCACTCCTCTCTTCGTCGTCTTCCTCGGAGCTGTCTCCACCAACCAATGCATCCTCCGAAGAGTCCGACTCAGATTGTTCCTCTGCCTCGACCGCCGTCGTAGCCCTGCGTTTCCGCGTGGGAGCCTCAGCCTGAGATGGGTGCATCAACGCGTACTCGCGGCTCGCCTCGTCGACCTCGAACTCTGGGTCCTCAAAAACACTCTTAAACCTAGGATCGACAAGCAATCCACCATTCTGTCCGTCCTCCTCTTTCGTAGCATCGATTTGATCTTCGTCTCGCTTCCGCTTCTTCTTCCGCGCCTCCTTCTCCTCGGCCTTCATTATCCTCTCGGCGAGTGCACGGTTGATTTTTGGTAGTTTGTGTTTCTGTGTGCGAATACGGCTTTCGGCGAGCTTGTCGAGTTTTGCGCGGACGAGTTTCTCGCGGTGTTCGGCGTAGATGAAGGGGTTGGCGATGACGCGCGCAGCGTCGTAAAGCTTGAGAGATATAAAGTATCCATGCATGTATGGTTTGAGGGCTGGTGTACCAATTAGGTGGTCCAGGCCGAGACTGAACGGGGTACGTCAGTACATCAATAGACAACGGAGGAAGGTACATACGCAGAGAGTTCGGATCTCTCGACGAATTTAAAGTCTTCGTATACATTTCGAACCGTCTGTTCCTCCATCTCCTCTGTTAAATTATCCAAGAAACTGCACCACTTGGGCGCAGGCCCGAGCTGAGGGATATAGTATGAAGTCATATGTATGCCCTCATTCGCGAGCATGAACATCCCCGTGCCGGGTAGGTGGCAGACATCGTTGATATCTGTTGGCGGATTGACAGAGGCAAAATTTGACGACGGAGTTTCTCGATCCCAAATTTTGAGAACCTTCTTGTCTGCACTCAGTATGAATCCGTCCCCTGCCATGCGTGAGCCCCCGTCTATCCACGCAACTCGGTGGACAGGGAGGCCGTAGCCTTGGTCTTTGGTAGCATAAGGTTTCGGGGAGCGGATATCGTACAGGAGTGTGTGGCCGGTGGAGGTACCGACAGCTAGTGAGAGGCCGTCTGAGCGCGAGGAGAGAGCGGTCGCTGCAAATGTCCGGGATGGGGAATCGACGCCTGGGAGTACGTTTGACAAGGACGATGCCGAGACTAAAGATCGAGGCAGTGCAAGTACGCCGACTCTGGAGCGAGAACGCGGGTCCCAGAATTCAACTGTTCCAGGACCCTCGACTGCAAAGCTCAACAGTTGATGTGCGGGGTTAATATCAATCGCATTGACGCCAATAACATCCCCATATTCTGCATTGGCATTTAGGGATAATGGTGCAAGAAACCTCCCTTGCTCGAGGTTGAGGCGGAAAACTTCATCCCCCGCGCCGGCTAGCAGAGCATCGCAAGAAGGGTAATGATAGGCCAGAGCGCGACCAAAGCGTGGTATTCGTGTCTTGTAGTGTAGTCCACCCTGGGCGTGAAGTTCGACCGTTCGATCGGCTTGTAAATGGAGGGTTTTAGTCCAGTCGTCGGATAAAATCTAATAAATGGTTAAATCTAGGCCTTTTAATGTTACAAGAGAGTTTCGCATACAGTAAAGTCGACATTTTCCGCATCCGAATGCCGCTCAAATTTGAGAGTAAGCTGGTCGAGGTCGTACACTCGTATTTGCGGCTTGTAAACACCAGTTGCAATTGCATGGTGACCGTTTTTGGTTACTTTGATCCTGTTACTAGCTTCTGCGAATTCAAAGTGTTGTATGAGGCTTATTGAGCCTTCAAACTCTTCGCGGATAGCGCGTTTTCCCTTTCCCTTCAAGGCGCGCTTGCGAGTAAGCCAATCTGGGAGGGATGAGGCCGATCCAGCACCTGCCGCCGCGCCATTTACGGTGTAGACCTTGACGTTTTCATGAGCATCAACGGTCATTAGTGTTGTTTGGACCAAAGTGTTGTTGAGGCTGGAGGCTGGAGCGAGTTTTGGAACGGCACCATTTATTATGTCGAAGGGGTCCCTCAAGAACAGGCGTCTGCGCATCTTCACGACAGATGACCTTGCGGTCCACAACAAGAAGGGCGACTGTTGGATCACCCACAATGACAAAGTCTATGATGTCTCCGCATTTGTTGAGGATCATCCAGGAGGCGACGACCTCATCCTCCAGTACGCAGGCAAGGACATTGGGGAAGCCATGGACGACCCAGAGGAGCATATCCACTCAGTTTCGGCCTACGACATGCTCGATGAGTACATGATTGGTAAGCTCGGCAAGGACGCCCTTGTCGTCGACGAGAGTGAGTGGCTCATTTTCTCTATATCACACACTCCTGACTATTCCCACAGATTGGGAGGCTGATGATGACTTTCATCCCGACGACACGAATCTCGCCGACGACTTTGAAAAGTCGGAATTCCTCGACCTTCGCAGACCACTCCTCCGCCAGGTATGGGAAGGCAACTTTAGGTCCGTGTCATCATACACAAAGATCCTACAGAGCTGACAAGCTTCCCCCAGCAAAAACTTCTACCTGCAGCAAATCCACCAGCCACGGCACCTCACCGCGTCAGCACGTCTCTTTGGCCCCGCATACCTCGAATGCTTCACCAAAACGGCATGGTATGTAGTGCCTATCGTCTGGCTACCCATCGCCGCGTACCTCTTCCTTCGCTCTGCTATGCAATTCGATAGCCCACGGCCGGCGTTCTCCCTCAGTCACCCTGCGAGCAACATCATATCCTTGGATGCTGTCCTGAATGTTTCGTCCCGGGCTTGGTCTCTGACCTTCGCCTGTTTCCTCCTGGGCAATTTCATTTGGACGCTCTTGGAATATGGATTCCATCGCTTCCTGTTCCACGTCGACGGTCTGTTACCGGATACGCCTGCATGCCTCACTCTCCACTTCCTCATGCATGGTGTGCACCATTACTTGCCCATGGATAGGTACGTGCCCTTCCGTTTTCCATCGGCTTCGGCCTAACACACGCAGGTTGCGACTCGTCATGCCACCCCCTATGTTTGCGGCTCTGTCATTCCCAATGACGCGCCTTGGATATTTCCTGTTCCCTGTCAACATAGCGAACGGGATCATTTCTGGCGCGTTTACATTCTGTATGTGCCCTTCTACCTTCAGGATAAGATGCTTACTATGTCTTCTAGATGTCCTGTACGATTGTATGCACTATGCGTGAGTCCTCAAAAAAGCTCATCGAGGCTACTGCTGAAACCATCAAAGGTTACATCACACAAAGCTGCCACAATATATGCGCGAGATGAAGAAATATCACCTGGCCCATCACTACAAAAACTTTGACCTGGGCTTTGGAGTGACCTGTATGTCGCTTGATTTCCTTCGCGTCCGTTTCGGTTGACTAACTTGGTAGTTAGCCAAGATCTGGGATGTCGTATTTGGCACTGTGCTCCCTATTTGATGATTCATTATCACGTATTCGTGATATTTAAAGTAATTGTGCATAGAGCTAGCATAATGGAACACCCTTCTCGGCAATTCGAACCCATACGGGAGCCTCGTTCATTCGAGTGCAGTAAGCAAACAACTCAGTGCTACTAGTGAGCACAAGTTCTCACCAGGTTGCCATCCAAGATACACAATACCCAGCCTTGACTCCCCTTTTGGTCCTCTCACCGGCTCAGCAGTAACCTCCGATCATGCCATAGGGTTCTCTTGGCACAATAGTAGTGCCCCTACCTAAACCAGCACCCACAAGTAGCTCGACGCAATTCACAAACAGGCCCACAGGATGCACCTTTAGACCTCTTCTTCTCTCTTGATGACCCCTCTTGCGTCGTACCAACACCAAAGGCGCCACCATAGGAGGCCCGTGACCACACGCAAGCACTTGCTGCCATCAATTGGAAGCATTGCAGAGGACAGACCGGAGGACCCATATGTTCGCCTTCCTCCATCACATCTCCTCCACCTCAATCACCGCTAGAAGGGCAGGTATGTGCCCGAGGAATCACTATAGTCGTTGCACCGGAAAGGACGGAGCTGAAAGGTCGCCTTTTTTCGCTGCTGTGTCACACGAACAGAGAGCAGGGAAGATAAAAACGCCTCCCTGATCGGATATTGGCTTTAGGTCGGAGGGAATGTAACGTTTGGAGAGGACGTCGAATTGAGTGAAAGGCTTTGAATCATAGAAAGACACTCTATTCATTCGCCGTGAGTATGTCCACCGGGACCTTGCGTCTGTTGACTTTGTTCGTGTGTCATGGGGCGAATAGGCCCCAGCACTATCACTCCTCTCCCGCCAAAGGAGTGGCTTTTCCCAGGTTAGCACTCACTCGTGGTGAAAGAGTCAACCCCCACAACTCGCCTGCTGCCTCCCTTTCGGCACATACTGCCCCAGGAGGGAAGGGTCAGCCCATACGGGACCCGCACCAGCCGCTGCTGCAGTGGACACCCATCGTGATACAGACCTCTTGCAGCGATGATCCGGTTCTGAAGCTATGCTGCGTCGCTGCGTGGACGCGGTGTTGTGGCGGCCAACGACCCGACCAGGCACAATAATTATTAATTGTTAATTGAATCTGGGACTCAAGGGCACAATGACGCGTGGCTGGTAAGTTGTCATGGACAGCTCGGCCATTGCAATGAATTGGACACACGCTATCCGGATACATAGACGCGTGCCTCGCGTGGCCCGCGTGCCTCTATCTATAACATGTATTCACATGCTCGCTCTACTGCAGAAATGAATGTAACGCATCTATTACCCTTAACCAAACTTCTTGTTCAGCCCGTCATAAATGAGGAAGATCATAGCGCTCGACGGCGCGGATCGAGCGAGGGTCACACCAAGACCAGCATAAAGTCCTCGTATGCCCTGGGCCCTGTACATGCTCTTGAACGTTTGCAGGAATGTCGGTCGTGGTACGCCTGGAGCTCGAGGTCGGAGTTCCTCCTCGGTTTGAAGGGCAGATTTGACCGAGTCCGCGGGAAAGAGCGATACGTTGTACGCAATCCCTGCACATGCGCCCGCAATCCCGAGCTCCCATGCGTTAAGGTCCCTTTTGGAAAGCGAACGAGCGGGCAAGTGCGCATTTCGCTCTCGTCGCACGATGAACAGCTTTGCGACGAATTCGTTCATCGTGAACCAGGCTGCGGAGCCACCCGACTCTCGCAATAAGGTCCCTGTTTGACCCAACCACAGTCCCTTGAATCCGTTGTTCTGGATTACGGAGCGCAAAATGGAAAACGGCCCCTGTAGTGTGGGTTTGGCTGCAGGTCGACCTGTCATAACGCCTGCAGCCAGCATTTGGACCTGCATTTTGCACTTGACGAGCTCAATAGGGGTGCTGCAATATGAGGAACGCATCAGATCTCCCACCCAAGAGGCGTCCAAAAAGAAAAACCCGCCATACAGGATGAAGCTCACAACCGACCCCGCCCCGGCTGCCGCGATGGCAAGGTGACCAAGACCCAAAGGCGCATCTGGTTGGATCCCAGCTGCCCATCGAACGGCAAGTTGGAGCTGGTTGTAAACAACGAACAGCGATGCATTCTCGCACATGGCACCAAAAACGGGCGCAGGGAGGCCCTAGTGGGTATTATCAGTATTGCAGATAAAAAATTAAAGTTTCCGACCCCCAGCCAGCCCTCACTCGGTATAAGCCCCGGAAGCCCTCATGTTTCCAGGTGTTCGTCAGACAATCGATTGGACCCTTGTAGCGGGGAGCGTTGTCCAGCACTTGGGATTGCAATCGCACTTTGGTGAGATCGAAGGGGTGTTCAAGCACCTTGGACGCCATCCCCGCCGCCTCCATCGTTGAGTCAGGAATGGCCTGCACACAACACGGTAAAGAAAAGACGAACAGAGCCAAAGGCGAGGTCCTTTGCGACCTTGAGGGTCTCTTCATAAGCTGAGGCGGACATTGTACGGGAGATGGCGGGTTCAAGGTGAAATTGGCATCGTGTGGAGGTGTGGAAGGTGTTGGGGCCAAGGGTGCATCACGCGCTCTTGCCAAGCTTCGAAGATCAAAAATTTTTGTCGTGTATGATAGACCTACTTCCACCCATACAAAAGACCGGATACACATATACTATAGCGGTAAATACAAAAGACGGGAACAGTCCATTACTCTAGGTTCTACAGTGCTATTCTTAGTGAAGTCCATACTAACAAGATTTGGATTTTCTGCACTCAGTGTGCTCCTGTATGGGTAGTTCCAACGGATAGGACGCCGTGCTCTGATATACGCGGAAATACCACGAGAGCTTTTTATTTGAGGTTTAAAAGAAGTGGATCGAGTCGCTTGGATAACCCTGGGCGAGTCGGAAGCCGACGACATTGCTGGTGAGACTCGAGTACTGGGGGTGTGGACCGAGTTAGTAATTATTCTAATAATATGAGAAACAAACCTACCCCATTGCCTAAAAATACTTCCGCCCAGTTGGCTATCGCCATGTCGACACCTTGGTTCACGGCTTGCCCATCTGGACTCAGGGTAAGATCTCTCGAGGTTTTGATCTCCCCCCATCCGTCCTCCTTCAACAGCTCCTTCAACGCCCCAAGCCAATTTTCACTCCCGTTTGTTAGAATGAAGACATCCTTGAGCTCCCGTCCCTTTGCTCGCTGCCATTCGCGAACTGCGTACAACCGACTTCGAACAGCGTCAAGGTCCTGGTAGCAGTGATACTGGACCAATTCTTCCAGTGTTAAAGTTGTTGGATCGACGGACCCATCAGGGTTTCGAGGGAAATGGCGAGCGAAAGGTGGGTCGTACAACGTATCATTCAGCCGAGGGAGCGTAGGGTCAACGTGGTCGGGACGGATGGTTTGGTGAGGAACGCCAGGCGGAAATGTAGGGGGTGAAACGCTATACGTCCCAAAGGCTGACCAGTACGCATACTCGACCTTAGCCCACGCGAGGAACTTGCAGTGTTCGTCAAAGTCACCGCGACGAACATGTGCGGCAAGCAGTCCGGGTATTGTGAAAGGAGTTGTGGGAGAGCTTGTTTCGACCGATGGTACCTTCGAGGAAGCCCAAGGGTGCGTGGAAGATAGTGCCAACCGTAGACGAGCGGAAGTAGTGTTCGAGGGTAGTGGAAAGCCCGCGCGCTCGACTTCTGTGTGTATGAGAGGGGACCAGTCCCATTGGGCAAAGAAAGGGGATTTGCTCAATCCATGCCACATTGACAAGACGCGATCACCGAATACCCTGATAAGGGCTTAGTACCGTAGTGGAAATGGCAATGGAGACGGCCTTACAGATAATCGAATAACGGATGATGAACAACATCGATGCAGGAGTCTTCCATTTCTAATAGTTTCTTCGCCCAGGCGTCTGCGATAACCTTCACGTCGTCCTGATCTACATCCAAACCGAGCTCTTTACAGACTTCTCTAACGTCCAGCCTGGTGCGTTGATACCATGGACATACCGAACTGTAAAAGTCGTCTGATACTGCCCTTGGTATGACATCCTCGTCTGGCGGGTCCTTTGCCCCATAACCCCGTGTACCGGGAAACGGCGCTCCAGTCAGCGGTGACCAGGTGAAGGCAGCCATGGGGATGTGTAGGTCAGCTGTACCGGCAAATGGCTGGTGCTTGCGGGCGACGTATGGCTCAAAGACGAAAGCGCGCCGACTCAGATAGGCCAAATAGGCAGTGAGGAGCTGTTCACGGACAATGTTGTTCCATCCAGAGCCCCGACCACGTCCCGGGAAGTTCAAATATCTGAAATAATATGAGACGGAGGCTCAGCAATTGTGGGTTTTCCCACCTCCCAGTCCGACCTTCTGGCCATTTGAGGTTTGGATCATGCTGAGGAAGCTGGTCTACTAATGCTCGTACCTCCTATATTTATTTGAGAAAAAGGGATCGTAAGCGGCACGACACCTGCACAAACGACCCAAGAAACGACGCACTGCGAGTGGTAACCAAGAGGGCAACTTCCTCGAAGGCCAAAACATCCAAATTGCGAGCCATGTGCACCCAAAGAGCAGGGATATTTTAAGGATTATCCTCCAAACGCCAGTAGCTGCTAGCCGCCTGATTGGAAACGCGTCTGAGAGGTGAATAAACCAAGGGTTCCGCCATTTCCGTGTACTCTCGAAGCCACCTTCAGCTGTGGGGGTGTACGCCGCGAGACCTTCTTCAACTGTATCCTCGGAAGGTTCAGGAGTGAGAAGATTTTTGGTCTCGGCTGTAGTCATGGGCCAAGTCCTGCGCTCCCCTGAGCACCCTTGATCACTATGGTTTGTGAAGGATTATTATTTTCAGTGGAACTGAACCGTATGTGGTCGAGGTGGGGTGGCTGGAGGAGGAGAAGGATGTCTCTGATGATGGAGGCTAATGTGGTGACCTCTAGTTGAATCTGGTGCGCCAGTGGGGCCGAGCGGACCGGGGTTATTGAGGTCAATAGAAAACTGCGACCGAGCACCGAGCACCGAGCACATTACCTCAGTTCCCAGCTCTTCAACCCCTCAGCTCGTGCCATTTAGTTGTTGGACTTCGTCGCCTTCCGTGCCTGTTTGCTGGAGGGCGAGTGGTGCGCCCGCGGTAACAGAATGACCGTGTGCTTCATTGTACGTCACATGCAACGACAATTGCCGTTTCTATCATCCGTGTATATAAACTTGTCAGTTAGCTACAAGAAATAGGAGTTCGGTCCTGCAGTGTCGAGGCTGGCGGTCGCTCGTCCAATCTGCCTGATTGAGGCAGATGTAGTTATTGCGGAAATCTGGGCTGTTGGGTAAACTATGTGAGAAAGCTAAAGGTCCAAAGCTGACAGAAATTATGGGGAAGGGGGATTTCTGCAGGAACCGCACTCCTATTACTTCTGGCTAACCGACAAGCTTATATACACGGATAGCACGGATAATAGGAATATCAACTATCGTTACTCCGATACCGCGGGGGGTCGCATGTGATAAACAATAAACACTCCGATACCGCGGGGGGTCCCTCCAGTTATCCGGGTGTACCGAATAGGCACGGAAGGCGTCGAATTCCAAGTGCGTACCGAAGTTCAGGACACACCATTCCCTTCATTATCTCCAGGTTCCAAAGGATCCACCCTGGTGGGGAAGGCATAGTCCTCCCTCAGGGGGCTCATCACCCGAAACTAGGAACCCAACCAAAAAACTCACTACCTGCTTGCGGACACCTGCAATATATATGTACATGTATATTATGCCCAACCGATTGTTAAAGGTTTTTTGTCCTACTTTCATAGGAAAAG
>Ga0307515_10010721_pt1 | contig 17504 bp, 8 predicted proteins | sample 17_EM_MG_FD_194513 | JGI IMG/M metagenome (GOLD analysis project Ga0307515, IMG submission 194513) | Populus trichocarpa ectomycorrhiza microbial communities from riparian zone in the Pacific Northwest, United States - 17_EM | ecosystem: Host-associated > Plants > Roots > Unclassified | place...
TTATTTTTATGATGTTTTCTGATAAACTAAATTATACTTCGAATAAAATTTCCTCTATGATGTTTTCTGATAAACTAATTTATACTTTGAATAAAATTATCATGCAATAGCCCTTTCATTTATCAAATAGACTTTTCACTCATGTTTTGGAATTAGTGCATTGTGATATTTGGGGTATCTCTCCTACTATCACTACTTCTGGTTATCGCTATTACATTATTTTTATTGATGATTATAGTAGATATTGTTGGCTTTATCCTATGAAACGTCGTTCTGATAGCCTTGCTTGCTTTACCAACTTTAAAAACATGGTTGAAAATCAATTTCATCAGTGATTAAAAATCATTTTCTTGGTGACTATGGTCAAAACAAGCTTACCCCAAAAACACGACGCTACATTTTCATGGGTATACCACTATCCATAGAGGTTATCGTTGTTTGGATCCCTCTAGTGATCGTGTCTTTATCTTTTAGCATGTGGTGTTTAATGAAAATGAATCTCCTTATGGGTTATCTTCTGGTTTACTCACTATCGTTACAACACTTGTTCCTCAATCACGGTTACCCTTGGCTTTAGCTTTTAAGCCTTGCAAAGTCATTCCCTATCTCTGAACTTGGATTTTTCTTCTGTTGATCTTATTAATGCACAAAATACTACCCCACATATGGAGTCTGCACCCACTGTTGATTCACCCCATGTTGCTTTTGCATCTCCCACCACTTGCAATAGTCGTGTTGACACCAACCAGCCTGAAATCCAACCAACTGCCTCCCCATTACCAACTCCGACTGCTATACTTTCCAATCACCATCCCATGCTTACTCGTGAAAAAAATGGCATCCGAAAATGTCGTGTTCTTTGTGCTAGTAATTATCCCTTACCCCAAAGCTTTGTTACACTACCTCCTCCATACCCCATGAACCTTCAACGTTCACAACTGCCAGCCAAGATTCTCATTGGGTTTTTGCAATGAAAGATTAATATCATGCACTTCTTGATAATCAGACCTGGACTCTAGTGCCTCATATATCCTCTATAAATGTTGTTGGTTGTTGTTGGGTTTACAAAGTTATAGAACGAGCTGATGGTTCCATTGAACGCTACAAGGCACGCTTTGTAGCTAAAGGTTACAACCAAGAACAGGGCAATGATTTTACTAACACTTTCAGCCCATTCGTTAAAGCCACAACAATTCGAATCCTTCTCTCACTTGGTCTCTCTCGTCAATGGAGTATTCGACAGCTTGACATCAAAAATGCAGTTCTCTATGGTGTTTTGACTGAAGAGGTTTATATGTCACAACCTCTTGGCTTCATACACTCTTCTTTTCCACACCATGTTTGCAAATTACACCATTTTATTTATGGCTTGTGCCAAGCACCTCAGGTATGGTTTCAAAGTTTCAGTCATGCCTTAACTTCTCTTGGCTTTAAATCTAGAAAGGCTGATAATTCTCTTTTTACTCGGCATTCCTCTAGTGGCACCGTATTACTTCTTGTTTATGTTGATAATATCATTATTACAGGCTTTTTAGATTATCTTGTGAATCACATCATTGATTAACTTTCTAAATGCTTTCATATGAAAGACCTTTGTGATCTTCATTATTTCTTTGGCCTTGAGGTCCATCATACCTCCACCCAACTTCGTCTTATGGAAACTAAGTATTTACTTTGCATATTTAAGTCTACCAACATGCTTGACTGCAAACCATAATCTACTCTTGTCATCTCTGGTTGAAAACTCTCCAATTCTGATGGCCATCTGTTACTAGATCCCCATGAATATTTTCATCTAGTGGGAGCTCTATAATATCTCACCTTCACATGGCCCAAATATCTCTTATTCAGTTCAATAGGTCTGTCAATTTATGCAAAATCCACGTAATGCTCACCTCCAAGTCGTTAAGCTTATTTTGCGTTAACTTGAAGGTACCTTTGGTGCTGGCATTTACTTCTACACTAATGTGCATCCTAACTTGACTTGCTTGGTTGATGTCGATTGGGCAGGTTGCCCTGACACTCGTCGCTTCACCATGGGTCACTGTGTTTTTCTTGGCTCTAATCTTATTTCTTGGAGTGCCAAGAAACAATTAATAGTAGCACTTTCTAGCATGGAATTTGAGTATAAAGCCCTCACTTATGCTTCTATAGATCTCTTGTGAATCTCTTATATCCTTTGGGACATTGGCTATAACACTCCTCTACATTGCACACTATATTCTAACAATATGGGTGCAACTCAAGTGGCACACAATTCTGTCTTCTATGCTCATACCAAACACATTGAATTGTCTTATTATTTTATCCGTGAATTGGTCTCCACTAGCTTCCTTCAGGTCTTATTTGTCCGCTCCAACAATCTGTTTGCTGATCTTTTTACCAAAGGATATGATTACCTTCTTCCACATTTCATTCCTTTCATGACAAGTTGTTCTGGCATCCTCCTCATCACCTTGAGAGGACATGATAGGATTCAAGATATTGATAGATTTGTATAGCTATAATTTAGGCAATTAACTCTATCTCTTAGCTAGAGTTTAGGCTATAAACTAGGCAAGTAATATGATATTATATATTTGAATACTCTTTTTAAAAACTTGTATATTGACTATAAATACAACAAAATCCCAACCTTGAAGGGTTGAGTTATTCTTTCTAAATATTCTCTACATTCTTACAGCAACCAAAAAGGAAAAGGAAAAAACCCAACATTATCCGTACCATGATTTTTTCAAAATTATAATTTGATCATCAGCTTGAAGCTAGCTAGTGTGAAAGTAATGTTTGCTATATAGGAATAGGAGCGGTGGTGATTATTAAACGAAAAATGTTTCCCTTCTAAATATTTTATTTGTTTAAAAAAAGAAACCTATGACGCATTGAATAAAACATGCATAAAAGATATGGCAACATGATTAATCTATTTTCTTAGGTTGATTGAGAGGACTAACCCATCTTGGTCTATAAAAGAGAATAATCTTCTCCTATCCTTATTTTTATAGAATTTAAACCTAAATATTCTAATAGTTTTAATATCACGGAAAAAAATATTTCAAAATGGATTGGTTTTTCACACCATGAAATCGATAAGGATTAAGAACACAATTTCTGCCTTATAAATGCCTATAGGGTTAGAATTATGAATCAAACATGGGTAATTAAATATCATTCCACTGCCTTGAATATTAAGGTTTCGTTTTCGTATGGCTGAAGTAAGATATCTTTCAGACATTTGGATGCACAGTCAGACGTCGGTCTCTCACCTTTTCGCTATCAAGGATAAATCAAGAATGGGCGTATAGGTCCCGTAGCATTTATTGTTTTGTAAGCATATAGGTCGAAAAGTGTTTGGATTAGTGCGCTGATAGCTGCTACGACTCCTTGAGGTTTAAAGAAACGTTCCGTTCACATTGCAAGAGATTGATAACCCTCTTCATTTAAAACAATTAAATTGTCAAATTTGAACATCTTAAACCGTTTAATCAAATTCAATAGAATCAGAATAAGATTTCTTTGAGCATTATCTACATAAATAGTAGCAATTCATGTTTAATATCTTCTAGATTACGTATTTGTTTTTACATTTAAAAAATATTTTTGAATTTTTTTGTTTTAATTTTATATATATATATATATTAAAATTTTAGATTATTTTGATCACGTGTTAATATCAAAAATAAATTTTTAAAAAATATTATTTTAATATATTTTTTAAGTAAATAAGATTTTTTTTTTTGTTATAGCTAGGTTGACTCTCACATTAAGCAGCCTTATGCCTATTTTGCGATACAGAACTGGAAAGCATAGACCATCTGGTGCTGCAATGTCCATTCACATGGAAACTATGGTGTTGATATTTGTTCTAGTGGGGAGTTGTGTGGTGTATCCCAAAGACAATAGATAATCATTTTGTATGAATGGTGGACCGCGTGCAACTAGAAAGATGGAAAAGTTTTGTCAGGTCTTGTTTTTTTGGAATAGCTTGGGGCATTTGGCTCACACATAATTAAGTTGTTTTTAAAGCCAAAATAGTGAATTGGAATGCGGTTTATGGTTTGATATTTCATTGCCTGCATTGTTGGATAAAGGTTAGTAGCTCTGATTTATCATATAAAGGATTTTACCTTATTTGTAGAAAGCATTCAATTTTTTGATGAATACAGGCAGAAAGTGTTCAAGGAATGAAATTTAGATTTTGATGATATTGATCTATTGTAATTGAATTTGTTTTTAATTTGTTTTAATTTTTTTTAAATTTAATTATAGTATTTTTCTCGATTATTATCTGAATGATTGTTTTATTAATAAATTAATAAACTATTATATAAAAAAATATATCATTTTAAAAAAGAAAATGATACCATAATCCTAAACACTAGGGCATCACCTTTTAGATTTGACAATAATAGATTGTGTGAAGGAAATGATTAGTAAATCGAAAGCTATGGTGGGTTTCCCAGAGCTATGGCCATGATGATAAGCTGCTGCTGCTGCTTCCATCTTGAAGAGCGATCAAAATGGGTATAACCTATCATTGATTTGTACCTAAAAGAAACAAATAATGATTAGCAGTACTGATTACTGCATGGAAATTAATAGTTAGATCAGATTATAGCTCTCTCGATCCAGTCTCCTTCGTCTTTGTTCCTTACATGAACTACCTGTCAGTTTACCCCGTGAAACATGGGGCACATACACTTTAATTTATTCACCTGATTGTTTGTTCTTTGGGCCCTCTCAAGCACTGGATCCAAGCTTAGTGTCTTGCTCACGCTATCTACTTGCCTTGGCAAAGTAAGTTTCACCATGATCGATGATTCTTTCTCTTACCTCAAGTGATCTGGTGCTTTTGAATCTCTATACCTAGCTAGTTCACGATTTGTCATTTGAATTATGAGCAGCTCTATCTAGCTAAGTAGAGTTTTGATGGAAAAGAGAAAATTAATTAAGATTAGTTGAATCTCCTTCTTACAGTATATCATGTGATTAATTACATTAAGATGATCTTCTTAACCTCCCAATATAGAAATATACAACAAGTTCACAATCTCAAAGTGGTGGAATTCTTAGATAAACTCAGGCATTTCAAACAATATTGCTGGCTTTTGGAGTGCCTTACAATTATACGTTTCCCCTTATGAAACAAAGATGTCAGGCCATGCATGTAGAGTGCCCAAGGCAGTGTCTCTTGGCATTTGCCACAAAAGATGAACAGATTGGCCATGGGGTAAGGGAAGAGGGCGAAGGCACGTGAGGGGCGCATGGTAAGGAGAATCGATCCTTTGCTTGTGGGAGGAGGCGAGTGGGTCCACTCACTTGGCCCCTCGAGTTAGAGTGCTCTTTCGGTATGCCCTGCCCTTGTTTCTTTATCGAAAACCCCAAAATCCATATTCTCTCTCTGTCTTCGACTTAGCTTCTGTCATGTCACATAATTTGGACCTTGTGACGACCAAGCCGCTATTTCTGACGTTACCATCACCCCCACTCACAATCCAACGTTCTCATCGTCACAGCTTAACATAAACAATGACATCACAGCCGTTCGTTTTGTTAAGGAGAGGTAGGTTTTGGTCCAAGATGAGTGGGTCCCTCTGTAATGGCATTGGACAGACAATGTAGGGACCTTCGAATGTTTTAAGCCCACCGACTGTGGACATGGACCGTAGCTACACTAGTGAGTGTAGAGCAGTAGGAGCTGATCAGCCCTTCTCTCTTTTTACAGTACTAGTGAAGTACCTTTTTCTTGCCTTCTTATTCACTGCCCTCCACCCCCATTCTTCCCATATCCATCCAATTCTCACTCCCTTCTGCGCCTCTCTCTCTCTCTCTCGCTCCCTATCCCTCTCTCACTATCTAGCTCTTAGAAGCGCTAATATGCATCAAGGTTAGACAAATGAAAGTAATGATCAAGTGTGACTGAATTAGGGAAGGGGAGTTGGTGACTGCTATCTACACACCCTAAACCGTGTGTTTGTGCCATTTGGTTCTGCGTTTTAATGGGTCTTACTTCACTGCAAGTTTGCATGGATTCAAGTGATTGGCTGCAGGTATGATATGTTCTCCTCTTGGAAATTTGAAACTCTGCATCTAGCTCGTACACTCCCATCACATGGGATTTTCACTTCTGCCTTACAGTGTGAAAAATTATTCTACATTATTCTAAATAAGATGAGTAGAATAGATGGACAATTCACCATAGAAAAGCCTGTCATTTTCTTATGGTTTAAACTAGTGAGATACATTAATCCTGTCAATGTATATATATAGTAAATGGGTATGGGATTTTACTCTTCTTTTCATATATATACATTACTACTGGAAAGAATATTTATAATGTTCAATGTAGAGCTATATTAGAACTGATTAATGCAGAAAAAAGATGTATTTCAGGCTCCAAAATATTGATCATAATCTGTTTTTACTAGATTTGGAAGTACATATTTAGAGAGAAGTTCTTGGCTTCACTGTATTTTTTGCAATTTTTTAGCGTTCATGACATGACATTCTAATGTATATGTTCTAAAAAGGCAAAAGAATGTCTAGTCCTAATGGGCACATTATTGATACCTCGAAGCATGAAAAGACAAGATAATTTCTTCTTCCCTCTTGTCCGTTGCACTATTGTAAATGACCTGACACATTTCCCCATTAAATTTCTTGCTTTCCTTTGTGTTTAGGGCACGATTAACGATGAGTCTGGAATGGATTCTTCTTCACCATCTGGGGATATGCTCACTTGTTCAAGGCCCTTGATAGAGAGGAGGCTTAGGCCCCCACATGACCAAGCTCTCAAATGCCCTAGGTGTGACTCAACACACACCAAATTTTGTTACTACAACAACTACAGCCTCTCCCAGCCAAGGTACTTTTGCAAGACTTGCAGGAGGTACTGGACCAAAGGAGGCACCCTGAGGAACATCCCTGTGGGTGGTGGATGTAGAAAGAACAAGAAAGTGTCTAAGAAATCAAATGATCAATCAGTTAACCAAATTAACCCTGGATCATCATCCTCCCACAATCCTACTGATCTTCACCTTTCATTTCCTGAGGTGCAACTTTCACACTTAAATAGCATACTTGGTTCACAAGGAACAATTGCAACCTCTAACTTCATGGATAGCAAGTACAATATCGGTATGCTAGAAAACCCAAGGCCTATAGATTTTATGGATAGTAAGTTAGAAGCTTTAGTGGGAAGCTCTAGGAATTATGATTTCATGGGGAATGGTGACTTGGGTATGGTTAGTGGGCTCGGAGATACGAGTCATCATCATGGGTTAGCACCAAATTTTAGTGATATTTGCTCTTCATTTGGGATGTCCCTTGATGGAAACAGTGGCACTTTCATGGAAACTTGCCAAAGGTTAATGCTTCCTTATGGCCAAGGAAATAATGATCAGAATGCAATTGATGTGAAGCCAAACACCAAGCTCTTGTCCCTTGACTGGCAAGACCAGGGTTGCTCTGATGGTGGGAAGGACACATTTGGATACCTAAACAATTTAGGATCATGGACAGGCATGATGAATGGTTATGGATCATCCACGACCAATACTTTAGTGTAATCCAATCCAAAGATCCTATAGTGTGATCACTGGTTGTGGACTCATCTGCATTCTAGGTCATCCAGTAATTACTAAGTAATTGCCTTTGATGGAAAGGTTTTTTTTAATGTTTTTTCTATGAAGGCGTGGTCTCCAAATCTCATTGACTCTACGAACAGCAAGAGTGTGAATGTGAACAACGAGAGTCCAAGAATGACTGCTTAGTATCTTACTATTTGTTTTTATGTTCTTATCTTGTTTCTATCTTTTATTAATTCGGTGTATGATCAGATTCAAACGTGCAGGATTTTGTTTTGTTGTTTAATCGAGGAAGATATAGCAGTGCTTTTTTAATTAGCTTAAAAAATATGTCTTAGTGCACTCTTAACTCGTACTTTTATGACATTCCTGCTGCTCTGTATATGCCTGGAGACTGGTTAAGTTGTTATTGACATGAAGATTTTTAACTGCCTAGGTGGTTGGGGCAGTTCGAGACATAGAAGTGGAAATTGCAGTTTTCAATGAAAAGCAGAGAACTTCTTCTCGGATTATGTAGAGTTTTTTTGTTTTTAATAATTTAGCACATTAAAAAAAATAGCACAATCTAAAAATCTTTAGAAAAATAACATAACGTAGAGAGTTCTCAAGTCGCATGTCTCTCAAATTATAAAATGACCTATCACAAATTACAATAAAAAAAAAGAGAGGGAAAAAAAGAAAAGAGAGAGGAGAAAAAAAAATTAAAGAGATCTTGAAGTCACACTAAAACTCTAATTACGATACCATCATCACCGTAAAAAGAATCTCAATGAGATCTCAACAATATCAAGAAAGGTTACCAAAGGTGGTAGGTGGCTGATCACTTGCATTTGAGTGACTTATTTGGTCCACTCTGATCACTGTTGATGACCTTCTTTGATGTCATTGGATTTGTCTCATCGAGATCTTTTTTATGGTACTGATGGTATCGTCATCAGAGTTTTGATTTGCTCCCATGACTTTTTTCTTATTTTCCCTCTCTCCTCTCTCATCGTTGTAATATGTGAACAGAGGGTAAGAGAGAGAAGAAAGAAGAAAAAAAAGATCTGAAAAGCACACCAAAACTTCAATGAAAACACCATCGATACTATCGAAAAGATCTCGATGAGATGAACCAACAACACCAAGAAAGGTCATCAACAATGAATGGGATGTGGCCATATAGCTGTCCATAGGCAAGTGAGTCACCCACTACCTTTAGATGACTTGTGTGGCCAACTTCAGTCACCCTCAATTACCGTCCTTGGTGGTGCTGAATTTACCTCATTGAGATTTTTTTTATAGTACTAGTAGTGTCGTTTTTGGAGTTTCGATGTGCTTTTGAAGTCTCTTTATTTATTTCTTTTTTTTTCTATATCCGTTATCTTCTCTCTTTATTATAATCTATGTTATACCATTTTATAATTTGAGAGAGTTTAGTAAAACATGCGATGAGTCATAAAAATCATTTGCAACTCTCTAAATTATGTTATTTCCTTAAATATTTTATGGACAATGATATTTTATATATATAATGTTTTGGTGGCTCATAATGAATTTTTTTTTATTCATTTCTAGTGTTATGATTTTTTTATTAAGTTTCTATACTTAATAAAATAAACAAAAAAATATTTGAATTTATAAATAAGAAAATTATTACAACTAATGAAATATTAAAACAAGAAGCTAGTATTCTAAGTAAAAGTAAAAATTAGATGCACATGTAAAAATCAATAATGACAATGAATTTGAAGCCATGTTTAAGACACCACAGCTTATTTCCTTGGTTGAAAAGGTTTCGACTAGTACTTGGTTAACTAAAATAGAGAGTTGTCTAATACAGCTTGAAATAGATATGCATCACATTAGAGAGACACAAAAAGAGAGAGATGATATATAGATAAATGTGTAGGGGGAGAAAAAATATAGATAAGTATTGGGGAGAGATGAGATATGTGAGAGAAATGCATTTCAATAACATATGCATACATTTAAGGGGGAGAAATCTAATTTTCTTAATGCATAAATTATTATTGAATATGTAATCTTTTTATACTTACTTAGATTGTGCTAAATTGTTAAATTTTTCCATATATTACGATGCAAAAAATAAGGGGAGACATTTGTTCACATATAAATTATATATATTTATTGTCATCATAAAAAAGGAGGAAATTATTGACCTTTAATTCATATATCTATGTTTTTATATATTTTGATGATAACAATAATATAAAAATTAAAATAATACTTTGCTTAGTTGAGAATAAGTCTTAAAAAAGTTTTATACAAATATCATATCAACAAGCATGAAGGATTTTATAAAGAAATCAATCAAGGAGTCCAATAATAAGCAAGTGAAGACTTAGTTTAAATATTCTTTTTAATTTGGGTTCAATTGAAGGATTTAATTAAGTGTAAGGACTTAATTATCTTTAAATTGGTCAAATTAATTTTATTAGGGGCTTAAGTTGGCCAAAAAACCAGCCTTCACAGTTTTTCCAGTCGACATCTCCATCTCTTCTTTCTCTCTCTTCGCTGCTTCTTCAGCCACCACAACCTCCTCTACGTCATGACAGAGAGCGACTTAGCATCCCTGCAAAACTCATCTCCTTGCCGGCGATAGGGGCAACCACCACGAGCTCCTCCCTCTCCCCTCTGCAGGTTTCTTCCTTTTCTTTTTCTTCCAACTGCAACCAGCACCGCCAGCAAAACCACCGTCCTCTCCACCAGCTCCACGGCCAAGCCAGCAGTAGCTCACCATGATAGGTAATTTTTCCTCCCTTTGCCCTCTTTCTCGTCTTCCCCCATTTTCCATCGTTCTGCATGATCGAGAGGAAAAAATAATTACCCCCTAGTCTAGATCGGACCAATTCTGGGCCAGCCTAAATGGCTAGGTCGGGTCCGGCCCAAACCGAAAAAAGATATACTGGGCCGACATCGGCCCAACCCCCTGATTTTGAGCCGACATCGGCCTAACCTACTTGTGCTGATCTTGGCCCTACCAGGATGGGCTTAACCTATATAACAAGGTCGGGTCCAACCCAATATATTCAATAATATAATTATAATATTATATATTTAAAAAATTTTCAAAAATTTTAAAAATCCTTTCAAAAATATATGATTTTCTCACATGTTTTTCTATCAATTTTGCATAATATCAGGTTATATTTATACTGTAAGATACAGATCTGGTATTAAAATACCTAGTTTTCTCCAAAACATTTCTAAAAATTAAAAAAAAAATTAAAAAAATCTCAACAAAAATTCAAATCAATTTCCTCTTTCAAAAAAAATATTTTGTTGTTTTGCATACGGCCAAATTCTAAAATCCTAAAATTTTTCCAAGCATATTTTCATTAAAAAATTGTATCTTTCTCATGTTTTAAAATGCAAAATGGATATCATAACTAATTTATGAGTATCCATTAGGATTTGGCCAAAATATCAAAAATTCTTCACCAATCATTTTGTTCACTTTATATTTAAAGTGTTAGGATTTAGTTGTAGACTTTAGCATATGGACGTATAAAACTACACCATAGGATATACCTTTGAATATTAAAAATACAAAAATAAATGTGATGCTAAAATTTGAACTTTAGAATGGTTAGGATTTAGCTTGAAAAGATAGAGACCTCCTCACAAAGGGAGATATGCCTTGGACCTTAGAAAAAGATCAACGAATATAAACCTGACCTAGAAAAACAATCAAACAACAATGCAGGTTACCTTAGGTAGGATGCACTAGGGGTGATGAGTCTTCCCCTTACACAACTAGTCTCTTACCTGGACTCTCGCAGACCACAGGGTTTCTAGTAACCATAATACAAGTGACGACTCCTGAACCATAATCATAATTTTATGATTAAATCCAAAACTCTTTCCTTCCCAACAACAATACCTCTCAGGAGGTACAAAAAGCATGTCAGCCCAATATCGCCCCGCGACACTAGAAATACAAATTTCTAGGACATCTAATGGATTTGTATCGTTCCAATCTCATTATATTGAGAAAATTCTTGAAAAATCTTATAAAGGTGAAAACAACATTATTAAAACACTAATTTATATAAGTGTACATTTATCTAAGAATAGAGGTAATGGAATAAACCAATTGTAATATTTTTGAATAGTTAAAAGCCTAATGTATGTTATGAACTGCATAGAGCCTGATGTTGGTTACTAGGTTAGTAAACTGAGTATATTTATAAGTAATCCAAGTATGGATCTTTAAAACGCAATAAAAAGGGTACTCAAATATTTGAGGTACACCTTAGACTATGAGCTACACTATATTAGTTACTGAATGGTACTATAAGGGTATAATGATGCTAATTAGATTTCCAATATTAAAGATTTGAAATCCATAAGTGGATATGTCTTCATACTTGGTGGAATAGTTGTGTCATGAAAATCCTCTAAATAAACATGTATTACAAGATCCACTATGAAATAAGAGTTTATTGTTCTTAATAAAGTTGAAAAGGAAGATGAATGGCTTTAAATTTTCTTAAAGGATATTTCATTTTGGCCAAAACTAGTGGCAGCTAATTATGTTTATTCCGATAGTTAATCAGTAATTAAAAGGGCACAAAGTAGTATATATAATGGTAGGTTTAGACATATATATCATAAACATAATATCATTAAATATTTTCTCTCAAATGAAATTATTCTCATTGACCATGTAAAGTCAAAGGAAAATATTTCAGATTCGCCAACCAAAGGTTTGTCAAAAAAAACTTGCATATAATTCATTGATAGGAATAGGCTTAAAGCCTTTAAAAGATGAAACAATGTAATGATAGTGATCATACCTAGTTTATTTAAGATCCTAAGATTTAGGTTCAAATGCAAAACTAAGTCATATAATAATCTTAACATTAGAAAATTATTATTTTCTACTTATTCCTATGATGAAATAAGTGTTAGTTGCAACGTGATAAAAAATGAGTTAAACTCTTAATGATTTTCATATCTTGGTATAATAAATGAGGTATAACATAATGCTTTTAATGAAAGATCACCTATATGAGTAAGAAATGTGGTTGTTTTTTTTAAAATAAAGACTGAATTCTATACAACACTCATGAGTCCAAGATTTGTTCAGGGCCAAAATAAACACAACAATGAGAACCAAAATAAATGTCTAGGTAGATTACTATATAAGTACTATTGTCTTGGTTTACATAAAAGGCTAAATAGTTTAAGACATTGCATTTACTATTTAGTCAAGTGAGTCTAATAGTATTTCACTAAAGAAGGTTCAAAGTCAAAAGTTATCTATCTTGATGTAGTAATCTATCAAATTAACATCTCTCAACAAGTCTTTGACTCATTTTCAAACTAATAAGAAATTAACATGATTTAAAAAAATTATGGGTGAATGAAAAATTATTCTCAAAGAACTCTTGGTTTTTCTAGATTTAATTATGGATTTATAGTGGGTAATTAAAGGTTGATAATGGTGGGAATTAGTTCTTATTAATTCTTCAATCTTTTAGCTTCTAAAATTCAATATAAAAAAGGAGTGAATGAAGAGTTTCCAGCTTTAATTTTTAAAATTTTTACATGTTTTTTTTTCACCTTGTATTTTAGTGTTTTCTTCTTATTTTAATTAAGCATTGGTTTTTCTTCCAAATCTAGAGTTTAGGTTTATCTTGTTGACAAATATTTGAGTTTCATATTTGTTGGTTTAAATACCTTATTTAGAAGTGCATCTAAATAAGGTGGTGTTATTAAGACTTTGGGATGCATATTGCAAACATTTTAGTTGGACACGTGAGGAGCAGTAAAGCCTTAAGAATAAAGGATTTATCCTTGACAACAATAAAAGTTTCATTACTTTAAAATAGTTTAATAAGTAAACATCTTTATTTGTTTTAATTTAAACATAGCTATTTTTTATTACTAGTATGCATACTAAAACATTGAGTTAATATAAATTACAAGTTCGATTGTATGCTTATAATGCATGCTAGAATTCTTTTTATTATATTTTTATTGAAAACATGTTTGACATGAGTTATGCTTTTGCTTGCTTATAGTTTTAAACATGCATAAACTATAGGCTTTTGTTGGACATCTTTTGTTTAGCATGTCTTTATGATGATAAACTAAATGTCTTTGTTCACTAGTCTAATACACACACACGCACACACACACACACAAACTTTGATTTACAATTATTGCTCCAATCTAACTTTGGACGCAACAGACATTAATGACCTTAGCATCCTAAATTACAAGAAGTCAACTAGACCTATCCACTGTATTGACATTCTTTCATCCCAAACTATCCTGATCCAATATAAAAGAAAAGAATTTCAGATTAAAAGCAACAACTTCATTTTTCTAAAGACAAAACAATATGAACCCTAGAGTTAGCCAAAAATTTAATAAATTAAGCAAGATTGTTTAGTTTTTTTAAAAAAAAGACATGCTAAACATAGAAATATTTCAAGGAAAGCCTAGAGTTCAAACATGTTGAAACTATAAGGATGCAATAAACTTGTAAACATATAGATCATAACAATCATGCTATTAAAGAAGAAATTATATAAAAGTTCTAGCAAGCATACCAAGCATACATTCAAAGAAGCATAAGAGATTGAAAAATAATCCTAACATGCATACTAAAAAAAATATTAAACAAAATAAAATAAAGGTACTTACTTGTTGAAGCACTTTAAAATTGATGAAACTTTATTGTTGTCAATGATGAATCTTATGTTCTTCAAACTTTATTGCTCATCTTTTGGTGCAAAGGATGTTTGCAATAAACCTCTCAAGATTCCAATAACACAACCTTAATTTATATGCACTTCTAAACAAAATATTTGAACCAAAATTTATGTAACTCAAATATATCTCAATAAGATAAACATAAGTTCTAGATTTGAAAGAAAAATCAAAGCATAAAAAGAGAAGGAAAACAATAAAAATAAGATAAGGAAGAGTTTATAAAAATCTTAAAAAAATATTGTATCAAACTCTTCTTTCACCTCCCTTTTTATAGTGAATATTAAAAACTAAAAGATTAAAGAATTAATTATGGTAATAATTAAAAATAATTTTCATCATTATCAAACTTTGATTTGTCACCATAAATCAAAAATTAAATCTGAACATAGTAGTTATAAATCTCAAGTTCAAATTTCAGTTGACAGAAATAATTTTTTATAACCCAAAATATTATTTCACGAGTCGGTGTACGAGCTGGGCTAGCACACATTTATTTCTTTACTATGTAGGATAGAAGTTTTTAAAGAGTTTTGGGTTTCACCAAAACATATCAATCAAGAGTTTTTTAGATCAATTTCTCAGTTACTTATAATTTGTTTAAATCATGTTAATCTTTCATATTAAAAGGTTTATATGAAAGACTAAATCTACAAATTTAAACCCAAAATATAAATAAAGCTCATTTTAATATGAACTCAAATATATTTATTAACCATGTTTTAATAAATTTTTCAACAAATTATTGACACCAATCCCAATCACACCATCAAAAACAAAAAAATCTCAGGACCACACCATAGATCTCTACAATAGGAAACGCCGTCCACCACACCAGAACCGCTTCACCATACAACAGAAGACATCATTGATGAACACAAAAGCACAACACACAAAAATAGTACATCAAAAGGCAATCAATCTTGACCCAAGAGCATTCAAAAGTCTTATAAGAGACTAGCGAATTCCCAAGAGCAAATGAATAGTCATGGCGCCATTTCCTTATTTCTCCCATAATCTGACTTTTGAAGCTCTTTGTGAGAGCATCCTAATCAATTTGTTTGAAAAAAACAAAACAATCACCCACTTCCCAGGTTTTCAATGCTTCATCTTCAACCAAGTTTCACAAGGATGCTGCTCTTCTTGCACCAATCTTCATCAATCTATCTACGAATCCTTTTATTTGAAGCTACAACTCCAGCCCGACTAAGTCGACGTCCACATCTGCATAACTTGTATTCCTTCTATTCATAGCTGTATTCGATTCAGCTATAATCCAGATAACTTACAAGTACATTTCGATTTTTACCTTTCGCCTGCAATGAGGGAAGCAACTCCTAGCTCGAAAATGCGCATTTCGATTTTTTCGTGTTCATTGCTTTTAAAACTAGAGCTGTTTTCTGCCAGAATGTGGCGCTGGTAACCTGGTATACTTTCTTTATACTGGTGGTAGCCGAGGCAATATGAACTGAGTTATTGCAGAATGGATTATCCAGTGTTCGAACTGATTTCATAGCAATGTAGCTTCAATTCAAATGAAAAGGTGATGCTTAGGAAACATGTTCTCTTCTTACCTTGCTTTAAAGAATCACATGATATGATCTGATGAGAAGTATCGGGTCCGGGTAACAGGGTGATTTGCGTATAACAATATGAACAGAGTTATTGCAGAATGGATTATCCAGTGTTTGGGGCGAATTAGTTTTGTTACCGATCTCATGGAAAACCCTTTTCTTTCTCCTTCGGAATTGTTTATCTGGGTAGCAGGTAGAAATTCACTATTCAACTGATTATATCTTTTTGGTTTCAAGAAATTATATCAGAGCCAGAAGAGCACAACCAAGCTCATTGAAACCCAATCACAGGTGAATTGCAGGTCTTGAAAGCGCATTGTCAAGTTGCCAACAAATGTAAGTGTTTAATGTTAGCAATTCATAACCTGTGATACGTCACTGCCTAACTCATTAGGTTTTTCCAGTGTCAGAAGCTGAAACCTTAATCAGCAAGGCACTGGATCTCTTGAGTACCAAAAGGGTCGTGCCTGGCAATAATCAATTTTTGAAAGGGCTATACATCCAATGCTGAAAAGAAACCCTCATTCCAACAGCAAAACGCTAGGGAAATTTGGTTTGGACTGCAACTTTTGACAGCAGCAGGTCTATTTAAAGGGAAAGGCTTGCGAGCAGAATTACAAGCATTCTTGATGTTTGTGAGCAGACTGCTAAGCATCGTGCATGAGCAAATGGCCAAGATAAAATAAATAGAAAATTGATAAAACAGAACAATATCATTTTTATTGGAAAAATCTCCGTGCAGCATCATATGCTTTTAAAGACCAGCACGCTGATTCTTGCAGCTTCACCAAATCACATTAAAATAAATCGACATTGCATAACAGATTTCAAATTTGCCCGGTTAGCATGAATCCCAGTGGCAAGTACCAAAACCTAGAATCATGGTGGTTCAAGACACAACCTCTTGCAAATTTTGTCAAGAAACCCACTATTTCAAAATATTAGTCATCACAGTGAAATTTCACGAACAAAACTTCCAATTCTTGAAGAATACTGTCAATCAACTCTTTAAGCAAAACTGCATAACACCCTTCACTTTTCTGAAAAGGTTACAATTTAACAAGTGAGATGCCATGAAGATTTCTCACCTTTTCTTTTTCTTTTCCCACAAGTAAGGTTGAATTCTTATTTTATTCCATTGCCATCATACTGCCACCATTAATTTATTGCCAATTTCAATTCCAACATTTTAGTTCAAATCTTAATAAGAAAACAATGTCATTTTAGTTAATTATTGCTGATTGATTGACACTATCTATAGCATGCCCAGAAAATTTTAAAAACAGAAAATTAAGCAAATAGGCAATCACAAAATATATTGACTATGCAATGCAGTTGTGGGTGCATATGCACGTAAAACCATTCTCTACATGAAAACTTAACTGGGTCCTTGTAAACTGCTTCTTGTAGAACATCATAAGCACACAGCAGTACAAGTCTATTCATTAGCATAGGCCATGTACAAAATATATTGACTATGCAATGCAGTTGCGGGTGCATATGCACGTAAAACCATTCTCTACATGAAAACTTAACTGGGTCCTTGTAAACTGCTTCTTGTAGAACATCATAAGCACACAGCAGTACAAGTCTATTCATTAGCATAGGCCTACCAATT
>Ga0307515_10010722_pt1 | contig 17504 bp, 21 predicted proteins | sample 17_EM_MG_FD_194513 | JGI IMG/M metagenome (GOLD analysis project Ga0307515, IMG submission 194513) | Populus trichocarpa ectomycorrhiza microbial communities from riparian zone in the Pacific Northwest, United States - 17_EM | ecosystem: Host-associated > Plants > Roots > Unclassified | place...
TGTAGGCCTTGGAGTTGTCTATTATACTGCTGTCTCTGATATTCTCTCCATTGTGTGGTTGTTGAGCAATTTGCAATTTTGAAAAAAATTCCGGGATTTGCAAGCGCCCCGCTAGCAGCTTGTTAGGTGTGAGTCCCTAATAAGGTGCCTGGGCTGTATGCATGAGGTGTAAGATATAATACGTCTTCTTTCCATTGGAGTGAGCTAGGCGGGTGGGGAATTTAGCTGCTACAAGCTTTACCCATCACAACTTCTCACTGACGACCGGATTCGAGATTTATACCACACATATCCGGCAGCAAAGCCAGTTCTTCAACACCGATTGATTCGCACCCAGTATCCACGCCTACTATGTATCTTCAACTTTATCTGCGCCACACAATCTCCCAGGCAAACAGCTTTGTATAGCAACCATTTTTACCCTAAGCGCTCAATGAGAAGGAAAAAAATTTAAAAGGGTTTAAAAAAACAGTCGAAGAGAAAAACAGGTAAGGATAAACGGCTCCAATGATGGCTGGCTTTTGATAGGCACAGAAGCAACCCTAGTGGTTACAATGATAATGACTCTGTTCCTAATCCTACAACCCTCCTCGACAAAAAGCCTTCTACTATTATTTGCCCAAGAAGTCAACCCCCTTCCATCTGCCAGCGAGCCATCTAAAACGTCTCCAAGTCGTCTTCCTGTGCATCGGGTATCACAAATCCATCCTGTTGTAGAACGGTTAGCGACACGCACTCAGATATTGGGTGAGGCCGTACCTCAGTGGAATACAAAATCTGTTGGATAGATGGGACGAGTCCTTCCTCATCCTGCTCCAGCTCAGGCTGCTCCTCTATCGCTCTCTGAACCAACAACTCGATATCTCGCAATTTGCTGAAGTAGAAGTCTCTCTCTTTCTCCAAGCCGGCAACGCTCTCCTTCAACTGATTGTTTTCCTGTTGAAGAGCAGCAGAACCGCCTCCGAGCGGCGTCCTGGTCCGAGCGCCTGCTCCACTGACGGTAGGGGTGGTTCCTCGCTTTGAAGCTGCAGCACTGACGTTACTGCGGATCGGCTCCTTGGGCTGGCCGCCGACCACACCAGGCTGTCCCTTTCTGCGGGCCAAGGCATCATAATCGCCGCCGGGATAGTTCTGGTCCCAGAACCGTTTTGTCCATTGCAAAAACTCCAGGTTGTCCTGCATCTTACATTTGACCAGTTTCTCGATGTGAATGGGCCTATCGATATTCTTCTGGGCGAAATATACTAAAACATGGATTTTGTATTAGTCGGGGTACAACCTAAGGTAGTAATGGGACTAGGTTGTAAGACAAACCTGTAAGGACTTTGAAGTTATTGATGTATTCATATTCTGCACGTGCATTGAACTTGATCTTATGCATTGGTACATCCCCTACTAGTCATTAATAACCTGTCTATACCCAAACCTCCAAAGAAAGCAGAGCTACCGTAGATAGAGTCAAAAACTTGACAAAGAGCCGCACTGCAATATAAATTGTCAGTTATCATGACCCAACCCCGCATTCTTGTTTCATCATGCAGCCATTGATGTAACGTACCCGGTTCCGCATTGCTCAACACGTGTTATGTTAAGCTGCAATAAACTGTTGAGCCAGTTGAGAAGTTCTTGTCTAGATAGAACGACAAAACAACAATAAGTCAGCGAAGCCACGGGATGACATCGGTGGTGAACGGATATTTATCTAGCTCCATACCGTGATTCTCCCATCTTGTCGGTGTTCTAGAAGGATAAGGCGGGGAAGTTGAGATCGATTATTGCAAGTCGGAAGGAAGCGATAGCCTCAAATACGGGAGGACAGAGAAGGAGTAATATCGGACGAGGGGAGGTTCGACAAAAAGGGTGGGGTTGAAGTGTGTTCAAGATTTGGAGGACGAGCACGAAAAGGTGGACAGGGAATCGCACTTGTTGGTGTTGTTGCCAAGACGCGGATGCTCCGGTTTCCACAACAACTTCTTCGAGTGATACAAACGAACGACGACAAAGAAAGAAAGCAAATAAATCGATATTCCATTAATAAATCTACTCTAAAATATCTTGCAATGCAAAACTATTCATTCCATTCATATCCTTTTCCACCCTCCGCTACTAGCTGCGCATATTCGTGCTACCCCTCATCCTTCAGTCTGCGCGATCAATTTTGACCCCTCCTCTGGTGCAGTCCCTTCGAAGACTCTACCTCCTCGATCCCATCTTTTCGCCCAGGCCTCCCGGTCTGTTCTGCACAGATGAAGATTTTCGTCTGGTCTCCTTCATCTTTACTGAATCACCTCTTTCCATGATGTTCTCATCGCTATCGGAAACCACCTCCACTTGTGTATCCGTAGAGTCCACGGGGGATCCAATGTCAGAGGGCGTATCATAAGCACCCCAACCCCCTCCAACTGACTCCAGAGTAAAAGCCGAGGCGGTGGGCTCATCTAGGATACTGAGTTCTTCGGGCCGGAAGTATTTTGGTATGAGCCATGTACGGATAGGTATTAAGGCGAAGATTATGACCGGGAATCTGCAATTCAAAGCACCGTCGGTTAGTGCCTGAATATCTGAGCAGGGGTTTGGGCACACACCCCACAGCAGCTATGGTCTGGGTAAGCGCAAACGTCTACGGATGTTAGCAAGGGTTCAGATCGAGAGATGCGGAGAAACATACTGCGCCGAATCCAATAAGCTCGATCACAACGAACCAATAGACGGCAGATTTGTCGATCCTTTTGAGAGGAAGGTTAATGTAGGTGAGACCTTTCTCTTTCATGAGGAACGCCATCTTCAACGTCATCCCATTTCCTTCCAAGGCTTGCAACCCCATAACAAAGAAAAGCCCTGCCATAACCTGTTCACGTCAGTACACAATCTGTTATGGTACCACCAGAGTAACCCACAGCCTGGGGGACGTGCTGAAGAACAGTGAGCAGAGGTCCTGTCATTGTGCCCAACGTCAGAATTCCTTGTGCCAGGTTGCTGATTCTTTGCTCCACGACGTGGTCAACGACTGTCCTAACCTTGCCCTTATGTCCCTCATCTTCGTCTGTTTGTTTTCTTGTCACACACAACGAAGCCGTATGAAAAGGTGCCTGTGGAATGAGGCCGCTAAACCTGAAGTCAGTTCCTGACCAATAAAACACACTAGCACTGAACCATACTTCGGTGCGGGAATACCCAAAAAGCCAGACACGGCGGTCGTAATGCCAAGCAAGAATATGTCCCAATGAAATCCCGCAGGTTTTTTCAACGGAAACTCGGTACCCTGTGCAATCAAGCTAGAGACATTGTGATCAAAATAAAACAGGATTGTCAAAAGCACAGCAAACCTGTGCGTGGTATCAGATATAACCCACAGATCCAGGGACGATGGGCAAAACCCACGGAATTGCCAGAAATATATCACCTGTACTGATATTCCAAAAGTGAATAAACCACCCCCTCTCGGTGGTGGGAAAAAACGCCTTCGAGATCGGCAAATGTTCCAACGGAATGGCCTTCATCCTCCCCACGTACTGGTACCCGGTAAAGAATATAACTGCTAATGGCGTGCCATAATCCTTCAAGAAAACTCGAACTGGATGGGAAAATAGCGAGCTTTCTCCAAGAATACCGGCAATGTATCCAAAGATAAGAACCAACAAAGCAATTGAGATTGAGAGATACGCAGAAGCATCACCAGCTCTCCACTGTAGCGTAAGAACTTGGATACCTTTTTGAAGATATATAAATGCTACATAGAACCTATTGGCACCGTTAGCAACACTGAATACAGGAGAGATCCGTGCCACATACCCAAAAATATCGCAGCTGAACCGGGTTACCCAACGAACTGCATTACAAGCATTTGTGATGGCTAGAATCGTATGCATCATCATTGACCACCTGCTCTGTAAGCCTGATTCATATCCCAGAGAAGATGGTAACTACTCACAAACAAATCCAGCACATAAAAGCAAAATACGGTGTGCCTCTTGACTCACGTCAGTCTTCAAACCACAGTTCCGACGGAAGATAGTGACGTGCCTTGGTGTCATGATATCATAAACGGTGTAATTGAACACCGTAATGGGTCCAGTAACGCCAACGATACACAACGGCTGCGCAGCCAACAGCGAAAACACCACGGAGCCCAAAACAGATGCCAAGAGAACTTCATTAACGCCATAAGACCCGCCAGTCTTCTCAAACCTGTACGGACGATTAGCTGTTGGTCTTCTCATCAACAAGGCGAGGAACGCTTACATATCCAACGAAAAAGCCAAAGCCGGCAAAATACTTCAGATCCGCCGGATCAAAGTGTCAGTAACTATCCATGCTTGTAGTCCTCGAGAGCTAGAAGCTACGCACTTTGCAAAGTACATATAGACTACATTCGATCATTAAAATCCACTTGCTTTAGGTGCTCGAAGAAGAGGATCTCACCAGTACTCGGGACTACCCGGTAGTCCCAGGCGTCTGCATAATCCGACCAGTAATACGGAGCTCTTCTCTTAACATCGCTGACCATTCCACGGAACAACGCAACGTGCCACCAGGGCTTCTTCCCATTCACAGAGCTTTGAGATATAGATTGCAGTCCAAATCCGGTCGCAGCATTGGTGTCGCCTAGGGAGCTCATCATGTGAAGCTTTCGAAGTTGGGCTCAGGCTTGCAAGCTTGTGGTGGTAAAGGTTATGTCAAATCTTATATCAACGACAGAGCTCGAGGAAAAATTGTACTAAGGCACTAGTTAAAGCTGGGACAGTGAGGTAAACTGCACTAAAAGTCAACCCAGTTGACCGCTGCCCGCTTTTTCCCTTCTTCCTGGAAGATAAGATGCATGGGAATACTTATGAAGCTGTGGATTACGCCGGTTCTTGTCCCTGAAAGTGCAGCTTCCAACCCCCCTTTCCCCCCGAGACCAATGCAGAAACCCTGGATTCATCACTGTCGACACGTCGAAGTTATTGTGTGGTCTGCCACATTGTAACCCTTTGAGAATCATCAGCCGCTGCCCGAGCATATATATGTGCACTTTCCAACTTATCCAACAGTTCCTCAAAAAATTGATATACTCTAGTCTCCTCGCGGCTAACCTAACCGGCTGCGATCCACCGCATAAGCAACCTGCAGATGAAACATAGATCGAGCTAACAGAATGAGGCAGGCGCCTAGAATTATCCTGATCGGTCGATCCTATAGTGAGGCTTTTGGTTCAACATCAACTTCAACCTCGCTATGCGTTTTATGTACGCAAGGAAGTTTCGCCTATTTGTGCACTCTAGGTGAGGGTTTTCTGCTTTCTCGGCAAGGCGGAGTTTTGATATATATGGACTTCAATCATTTCGAATCGCTGACCAATCCACAACGACAACCCAAACTTACGGGGAAGCCTGTTAAGGCAAGTCTCGTCAGTACAGTGCTTTTGAGGGCACTGGTGTTCGGACAAGTTGGCAATTCCATAACATCTGGAATTCATTAACAGTGGGCATTGTCGTTGAAGAAAGCTCGACTCAATTCTAACTTTGGTCCACCCACCATCCACTCCTCCTCTGCACGTGAAGAAAAAGAATTGCAGGCTTTTTTGTTTTGTACCGGAAATAAACCCTCACAGCTCTGGATGCTACAAAGAGAAGAGTGAAGATAATAGTACACAGCCGCGAAGGGTTCAAAATAACAAAATAACCAACCGAAAGCACGAATGAAAGAAAAGTATTTACACAAATACACAACCCACCCACTCAAAGAAACTGTTAGGTACATTTCACTAGTAAGGGTGATAAATGGCGAATTTCTATATATGCATCTATATGAAGTACTAGAGGTGCGAATTGTATTTAAGGTTGAGACGGAGGGGTATCAGTCTCGGTCGGGGGGATATCGGCAGGGAACGGACTAGACATTAAATTACAATTATTAGCTTCATCCAGTGGGAGCAAATCCATTCGAAAATGGAAGTAGGAGTGAGCGGGCTGCAAACTTACGGCGGAGCTGAACTCTCTCTTGGCTTAAAGAACTTCTCAAAGTCTTGGTGATCTGCAAACGGCCTGCATTGTGTTAGTACAAAGGATGATAATGATTGGGTTCCAAAATAGTGGTAACCAACCTCTCCCCTAATATCCTGATCATATCATCTCTGCCAAGAACCTCCTTCGACAGGAGCTCCTCAGCAATCAGCCCGATCTCTGTCTTCTTCTCCGTCAAAAGAGTTTTGCACTTCTCGTATGCCTGATCTACAATCTTCTTAACCTCCGCGTCAATCTTCTGCGCGGTGTTCTCAGAGAATGGTTTCTGTAGCTTTTGCTCGTCATCCTCAAAGTACAGATAGCCAACTTCCTTGCTCATTCCCCATTTGGTAACCATAGCCGTCGCCATTCGAGTGACCTTGTTGAAGTCGTCAGATGCACCACTGGTGACGGTGTCAAAGTGAAGTTCTTCAGACACACGCCCACCCAAAGTCATCGCCATCCGATCCATGAGTTGGTTAACAGACATGAGGTACTGCTCGCCCGCCGGAAGGTATTGGGCATATCCAAGAGCCCCAGAACCACGGGGAATGATGGATACCTTCAGCAGTGGGTCTGCATATTTAAAATACCAACCGCAAATAGCATGACCAGCCTATGCAAATGTAAGGTTCAGCGCTCAGCGGAACTTCGACCACGCGACTTACCTCGTGGTATGCAACCGTTCGCTTTTCTTGAGGAGAAAGAACCAAGGACTTTTTCTCCAAACCACCAATCACACGTTCGATAGCCTGCTCAAAGTGGGTCATCTTGACACTGTCGGCATTCACACGTGCAGCTTCCATACGTTAGAAAAATGATACCATGTATTTTCTCTCGAGAAACCTACCAATCAGCGCAGCTTCATTCACACAGTTGGCGATATCAGCACCAGCAAAACCAGGGGTCAATGCTGCAAGCCTTCCACTCAAGTAGTCCATCTCCTCGTTAGTAGTAATCTTTTTCAAATGAACCAAGAAAATTTGCTTTCTGCCATCCATTGTCGGCCTATCAATCACGATATGCCTGTCGAAACGACCAGGTCGCATTAAAGCCTTATCCAACACATCGGCACGATTGGTACCAGCGAGTACAACCACCTGATCTTGAGTATTGAAACCATCCATCTCTGTAAGGAGCTGATTGAGGGTACTCTCTCGTTCATCGTTGCCTCCACCAAAGTTCGACTTAGCACGAGCCTTTCCGATGGCGTCGATTTCATCTACAAAGATAATACAAGGTGTATTTTTTCTGGCCTTTGCAAACAAATCTCGCACTCGAGAAGGACCAACACCGACAAACATCTCGACGAACTCTGAACCGCTCACGGAAAAGAACGGAACTCCGGCTTCTCCGGCAGTAGCTTTGGCAAGTAAGGTCTTACCAGTACCAGGAGGTCCAGAAAGAATGGCTCCTCGAGGGATCTTGGCTCCAAGCTTTTCAAACCTCTCGGGCTGCTTCAAGAATGAAACAAATTCCATAATTTCAACCTTTGCCTCGTCCATTCCGGCAACATCCTTGAATTTTGTCTTGATATCTGTTTCCTGGTTAAACATTTTGGCTCTAGATTTTCCGATACCGAAGATGCCACTTTGTCCACCTCCACCGCTGGCACGACGGGAAAGGAATATTATTGATCCAATAACTAGAAGAGTAGGCGCAAATGATAGGATAGCACCAGTCCACGAGATCTGGTCCTTATAGGCCACCGGAATACGCTCATGACTAGGGATTCCCAATTCCTTCTGTGCTTCGTCTAAGCGTCGCTCAAAAGCTTCCACAGAACCAACGCTGAAGTAGTAGAAAAAGTTGCCTTTGGCGACGGGAGAGTCCGGGTAGGCATTCGCAGTGGCGTCCGCGTACAGGTAGACCTTGACCCGGTTCCGGTTGATGACGACCAACTTCTCAACCAAACCCCTGTCGAGGAATGTATTTCTGAATTCCTGCCAGGTAATCTCGCGGGATTGCTCACCGGGAGATATAAGTCTGACGATTCCCCAGGCCGCAAAGGTAAGCAAAACAGCAGTCGTAAGGTCCATCTTCGGTGGGCCAGTAGGAGCATTCGGTGCACCTTGACCTTTATTCTGATCTTGGCTTCCTTTGTGTTGCTCGTTCTGGTTCTGGCCTTTCTGAGGGTTGGTATTTGCCTTCGACCCTTCCGTCACTCCAGAGCCCGCCGCACCTTGTCCATTGCCTTGCCCACTGCTGAAAATACCACTTATCCATTGCTTGATAGCTCCCGGGATATCACGTCCTATCTGGTGCAGCTTGACCACCTGTGAGATGGACTGGACCATCATTCGTTTGTCGTCATCGGACATGCTATTCCACCGCTCTTCGTACGGTATTGTGGAAGCGTCCAACGAAAAAAAGTGGTCGATCCAGGCTCGCTGAACTGGATGTAATTGTTTGTATGGAACCGGTTTGAACTCGCTGAGCGGTGGTGGAATCTCGTTCGGTGGTGGGATACGAACCTTTTTTGGTGGTCGGTCTGCGTCATCGTTCTTTGAGGAATTCTTTTTGCTTTTCTGCAGGACAGTACTCGATGAGAAGAGCCTGGAGCCTGTGGATCGAAGTGACGGTGATAGTGGTGTTGGTGACCATAATGGTGTCTGGCGGGGTACAATGCGAGGTTTTGGAGTGTAGAATGTTCTTGATGCTCTTGCGAGCGCTCGACTTCGGGAGAGCATCCTGTATACCCGGGTAGAGGGGTAAAGCTGCGGGCCGGCACAAAAAAGGCGGATCAAAAGGGAAAAAGAAGAAGGCGACTCGACGAATAGGTTGGTTTGGTGAGGGTCGAATGATGATGTGAGCTCTTCGCGGCTTAGAAAGCGAGCCGCACTTGTGCCAAGGTGCAATACAGTGCTCAACACTGGGGGCTACAACCAACTTCATTGCTCTTTACTTATCTACATCAACACTTATCAACCGCGCAATCATCTTTCCATCGCCACTGCCATCAGCTCTAGCATAACCTCCATCTCCCACATCGCTGACCTACAATTGCACCCCATCAATCAACCATAACCATGGCTGATACGGCTGTCGCAAAGCGCCCCTCTACTCTAGCCTTCACCGATCCCACCTACTCCTCCGCCCTAGACATAGATAGCTTTGAGAGTGAAGACAACGATTACGCAAAGCTCAAAAAGCTCCAGCGGCATCTCGAGTAAGTCTCCATGGCATTAGCCCGAGTTTGAGGATGGTATAATCGATGGGAAAGGAAGCAACTAACGTGGGCCTCCCCGGATATAGGTACATAAGTTTGCAAGAGGAATATATCAAAGATGAGCAGCGGAGTCTCAAGAGAGAGCTTGTGCGAGCGCAGGAGGAGATAAAACGAATCCAGAGTGTGCCCCTGGTTATCGGGCAGTTCATGGAAGCGATCGACCAGAAGTGTGTTTACTACCAGCCTTTATTGATGATACTAATAACCCCATCCACAGCACCGGCATTGTACAGAGCTCAACCGGATCAAACTATGTCGTTCGCATTCTTTCCACCCTTGACCGGGAACTACTGAAGCCGTCGTCATCCGTAGCACTGCACAGACATTCCAACTCGTTAGTAGACATCCTGCCACCGGAGGCCGACTCATCTATCGCCATGTTGGGGGAGCATGAGAAGCCCGACGTCAAGTACTCGGACGTTGGAGGCCTGGACATGCAAAAGCAAGAAATCCGCGAAGCCGTCGAGCTTCCCTTAACCCACTTCGACCTGTACAAGCAAATCGGTATTGACCCTCCGCGAGGTGTTCTCCTCTACGGCCCACCTGGAACCGGAAAAACCATGTTGGTTAAGGCCGTCGCCAACAGCACAACTGCAAAGTTCATCCGCGTCGTTGGCTCCGAGTTTGTGCAGAAGTACCTTGGTGAAGGACCCCGAATGGTCCGAGACGTCTTCCGGATGGCACGAGAAAATTCTCCGGCCATCATCTTCATCGATGAGATCGACGCTATCGCCACGAAGCGTTTTGACGCACAAACCGGTGCTGACCGTGAGGTCCAACGTATCCTGCTCGAGCTCCTGAACCAAATGGACGGATTCGACCAAACCTCCAACGTAAAGGTACGCTCATACCCACTCCCTCAAACCCCCAAACACACTAACACAGCCCAGGTAATCATGGCCACCAACCGCGCGGACACTCTGGACCCCGCACTCCTCCGACCCGGTCGTCTCGACCGCAAAATCGAATTCCCAAACCTCCGAGACCGTCGCGAACGACGTCTCATCTTCACCACGATCGCATCCAAAATGTCCCTCTCCCCCGAAGTCGACCTGGACTCACTAATCATCCGGAACGAGCCATTATCAGGCGCCATCATTGCAGCGATCATGCAGGAAGCCGGACTTCGAGCGGTGCGCAAGAACCGCTACAACATTATCCAGGTGGATCTGGAGGACGCGTATAGCTCCCAAGTTAAGGGCGGGACTGAGGCTGAGAAATTTGATTTCTACCGTTAGAAGGGTTGAGGGATGTAATAGGGTGGGAGAGTAGGTAGGGGAGGAAGAAGGGGAAGGAAGGGAGAAGTTGTACACACCCCCATTTTATGTTTTACAGTACAAGTACCTTAAATTGGCGGATAGACACTACCACCACCACCACCACCACTTCCTCCTCCTCCTCCTCCTCCTCCTTTTGTAAAAGAAATGTGTATGACTGCATAGTAGTGGAACGTACGAACATAGTTACATAGCCGACAGATTTTGTTGCGGGATGAATGCGATGTGTTGAAGCTTGATGAAGTCATAGTTTATCACCCCTTCATTAACTTTGAGATCCGTAGTGGCTCTCTTCCGAACAAACCTGTGCTATCACATTTCCATGGCGTATATAAAAATGGTGTCTGAGATGGATTTCTCCAACATCGCATAGTTACAATACTGTTTTGGATCTTTGCTCAATGGATGCTTACATCCAAACGATCCAAACCACCCAGCTCTGACATCCGCCAAAGACTGACTGCTCTCGGATACAAAGGCTACCAACAATCCCATGCATTCCATAAAGTGACCATCAACAGCCAGACTCTATGCACAGAACCACATCACATTGCAACATTCCAGCATATCACCGAAAAAACACGCAGATTTTTTCATTTCGACCGGGCTAACAGAAAACGTAGAGTAGACACAGTTCGCAGCAGTAAGAAAAGTAAAAAACAAGCATAAAGTAAACAGAAAAAAACCTCCCCATTCCCATCTGATCATTCACCATTTTCCACCCGTCCCTTCCGTTCGTCTCCAATCCAGAGAAACCCACCACCCACCCCCAAAGACAAACAGTACAGACAGATAGAACACCAAAGGACACATTGTAGAAACGTCATATTTCCCACGCACCAAGACCTGTGTAAGCTCTCGCCAAGCCGTCTTTCAGAATGAGAAAAGAAAGAAAGAAACGGTACCTAAAGCCAGTCTGCCAAGCATCGACAAACAAACATCGGAAAAACGAAACTCCAGAATTATCGTAAACCAATAACTCACTTCTTCCGCCCGAACTCATTTGCCTAACATGCTGCAACAGCCTTAAGGATAGGATACAAAGCTTGGGCATCCGTCTGCTGTTGGTTTTCCTTGGAATCGTGATTCTGGCCATCGTCGTTGTGATCAGGCGCATCCGTCATGGTATGGTCGTCCTCCTGTTGCGCTTGTTGCTCTTGGCCATCGGTATTCGTCTCACCACGTTTCTCCCGTCCTTCCTCTTCGTTCAACCGCACTCTAATGTAATTCTTCAGGCTACTGATAAGCTCCGTGTCCCTAGCAACGGAGGCTTTTTCTTGGGCAGAAGTGTCCTCGTTGCCGAGGGCTCCAAGTGACGGGTCGATCAACGAGTTGCTAATCTCCTGTTTGGACTCGTCGACATATTCCATGTCCGCATCTTTAGCATTGTTCGCCTTCTGTAAGACGCCAACCGGGTATCGATGACGCTCGTTGTCAAAGCTAGTGCCAAGAGAAGGCGCTGGTGCTGATGAAACAGGTGCCGGATATCCAGCTCCGACATCACTGCTGGAGACCGCAGCGGGAAGGTTGGGATACATAGAAGCAGCGGACGTCTGAGGTGAGACAGTTGGGGGAGTATGTTGGTTATGCGGGGAGTGGGACGTAGTGTAATTCGACTGAGGAGGGGTAAGTGCAGGTGTACCAGAGTTCTGTGAAGCAGTGGAGGCCATAGGTGCTGGAGGAGCTCCATCGTTGTGGTTCTGCTGAGGACTTGACTGTTGTGTCTGGGCATTTGGTGTATGAGGAGATTGGTTGGGATTACCACTGAATGCAAATTGTCGTCCGGAGTTTGCATCGTAGACATTTGCTGAAAGTTGTGTCAAGAAATTGTCGGCATCAATCAAGTCTTGCTTGGTGCGGAGGGACGGTAGAGTGAAGGTCTGGGTGGTGCCACCATTTGTCGCAGGGGCTGTGACTGTGGTAGAATGTCCATTGAAGTCGACACCTTCACCAGTAGTGGAAGGCACAAACTGCAGAGCTGAGAGACGCTGAGCCATAGCTCCATCATATACTGGCTGAATCTTGTGGCGTTTCGCATCCTCGAAGAACTGATCAACGCCATCAAATGACCTCTTCTTGTCATTCTGCTGTTGTTGCTGCTGCTGCTGAGCCTGAGCCTGTGCGGCTTGTGCGGCTTGTGCGGCTTGTGCGGCTTGTGCAATAGCTTCCTGCTGACCAGGCTGCTGCTGCGGGTAGTAATAAACACCAGGATTCTGCCCAGCATTATTCGGGTAATAGTTCCCGAGGCCTGCCACGCCGTGAGAATGGATACCGGTCAGTCCTGCTTGGTGCATAATACCGTAGTATGCCTGAGCAGCAGTGGTAGCCAAAGCTAAAAGACGTCAGCAATATCACTCTCGTCTTTTCAATCAAAAGAAACGTACGTTGCATGTTAACGCCTGAGGTGTACTGTAATCCGTTGCCCTATCATCTGTGAGCACTCTGATATCTAAAGCGGAACTATAACTACTACGAAACTACGAAAGGAATGAGGACTGACCGTAACTCCAGATTGACGTCTTCCTGTCCCGTCTGGTTCGGGACTACGTAGAAGGACGGAATCGTCCGCGTGCGTCTGTTCAACATGCCGACGATAAATCGAAGGTCAGCCTAAGAACTACCAAACTCCCGGCGCAGAATTGAAGCGCAAAGGAAGCAAAAGAGCATTTTGTAGAAACCAAACGAGCAGACTCCATACCTTCACATGCTTTTTCAGATCTTGAGGTCGTTTAAATGCCTTTCCACAGAAGTCGCATTTGTGTGGCTTAAGCGGAACATGGACGCGAATGTGAGATGTTATGTGGTCACGCTTGACGGTAGTTGTCCTACAGGTTCCCCACGCACAGGTCAAGCAAAGGTTATTGGTGCTTTTGCGACCAACGTGAATGTCGCAAAGATGGTTCTGTTCTCGACAACGAGATGTTTTCGTCAGCTTCAGCTCAGTTGAACTCCAAAGTCTTGGTATCTGTAGAAGGGTTGGTGCCGAGCCTTCCTGTTCCATGACGCCCATCCTTCTTCTCCCATCGCAAACACGTCCTTCTTGACCCGCGACAACGTCCTTCGCCAAGCACCAGCAAGCAGGCACGCGAAACCAACAAAAAAAGCACCAAGATGGGTTGACTTACGTATAGGTCTTCAGCAGTATCGAACTTCTCGCTGCAGCCGGTCCACTGACACGTCAAGTTTTCATCCTTAGGGCCCGACGGAACTGAGGGGGGTACTGATGTTACTGACACCTGCTGGGAAGCAGGACTCGCAGGGAGAGCCATCTTAGCGACGGCGGACTGTAACTGAGCAGTGGTCGACGGAGGAACCGCGGACGACGCTGCTTGCTGGACGTTGTTCGCAATGAACGTGTCCAGGACTGATGGAATGGACTCTATGGTGGCGGCTGTCGGGGGTGCGCTGGGGAGAAAAAAAGGTTGAAAAGCTGACGCAAGGAGATCGAAGCGACAGCGGGGGCGGGTTGTAAGAGAGGTGGGGAGAGGAGAGGATCACACGGATGATATGAATAGAGCGTATCGGAGTAACGCGACGCGGAAAACGGCCAACCTTGCTTAAAGGAACGAGAGAGCCCTCAATCTACCAACCCACAGCACAGCACAGCACCGCGGCAAAAAGCGATAATGGCGAGAGGTGCTGTATAGTGTGTACTGACTGGGAAGGCGGTTGTTGGGGTTTGCGGAGGCGATTGTGCTAGCTTGAGGAAAGGTGGTTGAGTTGGTGGTTTGTGGGGAGGGTTCGGTTGGCGAGGGGGGATATAAGGCGACCTCCAAGCTCTATGTATGTTGCAGCGGCGGGCAGGTTACAGCGTTGTAGCGGGGGGAGGGGATGGTGATGAGATAAGTTTTGCTGCTGGATCGGTGGGTGTGTGGAAACACGGAGAGAGGCTCGAAAGAAAGAAGGAAGGAAAGAAAGAGGGATGAGTCGCAACAGCAGCCAACATCCAACCAACAAAAATTCGGTTCAGATTTCACAAGGAGGGCAATAATGAGAGCAACCACTTTACTTCACTTCCAACTTCTTTCCAATTGCGCAAGGTGGAACGGCACCTTACAGACGGGATTCACCTCACACAGATTTGCCAAGCCATGACTCCAGAGTTAACCTGCAACCTTGTCCAATGGGACTGCGGAGACTCGCTGATTAACGCTTCCAAGCCTTTCCAAGACATTCCAAGCCTTTTGTGTGCCCCATCGAGCGCCATCAGAGAGCCAGCTCTCCCGTTCCTGTGCCCCTAAAGCTCGAGCCCACGAACTATTGGCGGCCATTCCAAAGACCAAAATCTAAAATCAGTATAATTCGAAGCTCAAAAAAACCGCACAATTCGTCGACTCCAAAATCATCACCGCTCGAGCGAGTACTGAGACGGGGCTGTGCACTACATGCGACACCCAAGTCTAGAAGTCCCAAGCCTTGCCAAGCCGCAGCATAAGGAGTCCCCGTCTACTTTCAGCAAATAAATAAGAACGTCTTGGCTCCAGTCCGTGATGATGCCCAGACACCATGCTGCATTCCCAACCTTAGCCAATGGAGATCTAGACTACTAGTGTGCAGATGTATACGTACTCTATCCACTCAAGCCTCTAGGTATCGTGAATAAGATTGGTAAGATGAACTTTGCTACCTCGCGTACACATAAGAATCACCGCTCGGCATCGTCATACCAATCCATTACATCCTTTCGGTAAGCCCTTCCGCATGATTTCGGAGAGTCCCAGTCCACCCACCGAACACAAATAACCGGTCCTCCCGAAAATCGGGAACGGAATGATAAAACCAAATGTGATATAAGATAGGACGGATTAATAAAATCAAGCCCGCCATAAAAACATAAACACCCAAAGCATCAACATTCCAAGCCCAAAACCTAAGAGAACCGCCCAAAGTCCAAACCCCAAACAAAACCTGTAGAATGGAGACTGAATGCCAAACACTTTGAATGAGGGGACTAACGCCCCGTGCCAAAAACATAAGTACTCATCATAACAACGGAAAGTCATCCAATTCGCTGTGGATTCGACAGTTCCAACGGGATATATACGCTTTCAAAATAACGCTCCAAACAATTAAGGTTTCCAAAAACTCATTTCCAGTCCCAGACTTGTGCCAAAAAATTCGCCATATTGACTTTCTTGTTCTTCATCTCCATTATCCATGGATGATCCAGCATCCTCCAGGGACTTGCTCGCCGTGCAGTGTCTTTTTCCAGACTGTCAAGCATCAGTCAGCACATTGTCCACTGCCAGCACGAATGACCTTCACTCACCAGCAAGCTATAAAGTACTTGAAATTATCGCTCCACTTAATTCCGAGCTCGGGCTCATCCTTCAATTCGGGGATCGGCTGCCTCACAATGTATGTGAGCAGGTCAATCAATCCCGCACGAGCATGTCCACCGCCATCCTCTGTCTGGCCGAATGGAAACCGGTGTTGTGCTACTTCGAGCAAAGTAACACCCAACGACCAAACATCGGAGGTGATTGTATAAGAAAGACCTTGGATTCGTTCCGGCTGCGTGACATTAATAAGAAGTCTATGACGAAGGAGAATGTGCACACTTACCGCCATGTAGTACGAGGTCCCAATGAATGTGTCGGCATTTCCCTTAGAGCCAATAAGTTCGCCGGAGACACCAAAGTCGCACAATTTCACCTGACCACTTCTAGTCAAGAGAATGTTTGATGGCTTAATATCTGTTTGAAAGTTAGAGCAATCGACACAACCGGATCCTGTGATTCTCACCTCTGTGAATGATTTTTCTGGCACTGAGATACGTTAATCCTTCCAATACACCTTCCGCACACTTCCCCAAGACCTTCTCCCCTGTTCTCCCTCCCAGTTTTTTGACTTCTCGGTAGATACTGTCCAGACTACCTCCTTCGCAAAACTCCATCGCAATGGATATTGTGCCGGAGGTTATGTCTTGGAATGCTCCATAGTACTTGCAAATATACGGTGATGAGCATTCCCTGTTGAAGTTAAGTTCACGGAATATTTGCTTCCTAACTTCTGGCGTGGGATCCGTTGTTATAACCTGCAGTCGCAGACAGATATCAGCGAAACAGGTTCCCTATAAGCGACAAGACGCAGACAAACCTTGAGAGCAAATACAGTTTTCCCTCCTTTCAAAGTACATCTCGTAACCGCGCCCCCTGCACCTTCACCTAAGCTTCCAAGTTCTATGATACGATCCGTTTCTCTTGCTCGTTTCCACCCTTCGACCGGCAATTCCTCAACATCCATGTTATCGTAATCCTCGTTCTCAGTACCATCCCTCCTGTTCAAATCATCGATTGACCCGGTTCCATTAGTTGTGTACGAAGCATCCGGAGAATTCCGAACTTGGTTTCGCAAACCAATGGCAAAGCTCAAAGCGTTGTATTGGCTCTTAGCAGATTGTGGAATGGCGCCTGATATCGAACCCCCTCGTCTATGCTCCGGCGGTCCCATCAAACCGCCGGTATTTCCCGGAGTTGCCAACTTCAGTAGTGGAGGGCCGCGGCCGGGACGTCCGCCGCCATTAACAGCAGGAGGAGCGCTGCCAGGGATCGATAATCCTAACCTAGGTACCCTTGCTCCACCGCGGTGAGGGTTAGGCGGCTGAGGTCTGTAGAGCGGTGCTGATGCTGGAGCTGACATAGTGACAGAGTAGAGCAGTAAGGGGCGAGGCGAAGATCTTCTATATGTAGAGGATCAATCGAACCCAGATGTTGATTGGGAACGGTGATCCTTTATACCGATGATAAGAATGAGTGTCGAAGTCTTAAAGAGGGATATCATGTCAGTAAACGCTAACGCTATCGACACCCACTACCATAACAACAGTGCACTGCTCAAGGGAAGAGAAAAAGATACCTTCTTCAGTTAAACCGGTGGTAAGCCCTAGGGCGATGGACCTTACGACAATACAGAGGAGGGGGGCGGGGAAGGGGGGCTAGTCGATTCACCGCGTATCCTGCCACGGGTGGTACTGCGGAGTTGTTCGGTATGGAGTAGAGCAGCAGAGAGAGG
>Ga0307515_10010723_pt1 | contig 17503 bp, 6 predicted proteins | sample 17_EM_MG_FD_194513 | JGI IMG/M metagenome (GOLD analysis project Ga0307515, IMG submission 194513) | Populus trichocarpa ectomycorrhiza microbial communities from riparian zone in the Pacific Northwest, United States - 17_EM | ecosystem: Host-associated > Plants > Roots > Unclassified | place...
AAAGAGGAATAAAGAACTATAGTAAGGCAGGCCGACGGAAGAATCGTGGAGCTTATTTACTGCTGGCCCTAAGGAGCGCAGCCACCTTTACATTCCTATAGTCCAGGAACTCCGGGGGAGACTTCTTCTACAGAGCCTGTTCCTCCACCTTTATCATCTACTAGAGCTTCTGGACCACGAATAGGTCCGTCATTTTCTGCAACGCGTCTGGCCACCACTTTCCCTCCATCCTCGCCATGATGGCGGAAGACTCGTCCTGGAAAGGACCGAGGCTGGAACCCTCGTCTCCGTCGTGCATGTTATGCATCGACACAAGCCCGCAGGTCTCGGCCAACTCTAGCGTCTACTCCTTGCACATCCTCTCTGGTGCAATCCTACTGTGCCTTACGGCCTTCCGGTGCATCTAAAGCCTCCCCTTAGCATTATAGCTAACAGGACGAAACTCCTCGTAGATCTTTAGGGCAGGGCACTCGGTGCCGTTAGGATACTTAGGCCCCTTCGCGAGCATACCAAGATCCTTAACAATCCTACCATCCTTAGCCAAGAAACCGGATACCAGGCGTAGCAACCGCTCTTGCTACTTAGGCGTTAACATATTAAGGACCCATAGCCAAAAAAATAGCGTTAAAGCCGCCCTTTCCTTCCGGCAGTAGCTTCCTCGCCTTATCTAAGACGGCCTTATCCACAAAGTTACCTATAATTAGGTGGACAGCCTTACCAGGGCCACCGTTGCCACATTTAAGTTTATAGGCCTTAACGTTGCTTATAGCGTCTATCTCAATCAGCTCCTTATAGACGTTTATGCCAATATAGACTCTAAAGTCCCCTATACAGCGCTTTACCTTAATAGCCACCCATATTAATCCCGTACCTAAGTCTAGTATATAGTCTTTAGAAGAGAGGTTCGCGAGAACCATAAAAGGCGAGATATTACGGAAATAGGCATAGTTAACCGGGTCGTAGACGGAAACCCATCCCTATATCTAATTGCTTACCTCATAGGCGGTGTTAAATTAAACCATTATTTTATATATAAGGGGGAGCTTCGCTAACGTTATTTAAAGCGCGCGTTGTAGAGCTGTTATAATAGAGGGGTAGAGGAGGAGCTGCTGCGGGAGGCTTAATTAGAGGGAGGATGGCGTATAGCCAACGGTTAGGAGCCGCAGAAGCTGCTCTAACGGAGGGCGGAGTAACTTAGAAGGTAAGTAGTGGTTAATAAGAGCCGAGAGAGGTAAAAGTCATAAGGGAGGTAAGATAAGAGTAAGATAATGGCTATAAGGAGAGTTTTTATAAGTGTTAAAGGTAATATAGAACTTTAAGAAGCAGGACAAAGCTTTACAGAAATATTAGAGACGGTATTATATAAGACGAAAAGAAGTCCGCGCGAGAGGCAGGGGTTCTTTTTACCCTTATTTAATACGAGAGCAAGAAAAAGTAAATCATTAACCTACTAATAGGCTTAATTATCCCAAAAGCAATAATAGGAAGCTATTTAGCTTTTTAGACGCTAGAGGTAGTAAAGGAAAGGAAGTTAAAATAAGATCTGGAAGCTACTAGCTCTAGAGCTTAATATTAAGGTTAATAAGAGGTATTAAGGGCTAAAGGAGGGTTAATTAACGAAGCATAAAGGTATTAAAGGTAAGGAGTACGCGTGACGATATATCCGCGTAATAGGGCTTAGGTAGGTTAATTTTATTATTAGCGCCGCCTTAAAAATAATGCCTTTACTAACCTACTTAAGTTACTATTCCGCTATAGGTCACGTATAGACGCAGATAAAAGCTCCGTCCTCTTTTAGATTTTAGCTATTTAAAGACCTCGTACGTCGCTTAAGCCTCACTTTTTATTAAGATTAAGATTGAGCTCAAATCCTTTATCTTGCCTACTACTATTTCCTTCTCTCCTCCCTTTATAGAGAGCGGCTTTATAGGTTGTTTGCTCTCCAGTAGAGCTTCTTATTTGCTAGCGCTGCCTATATTTACTTAACAACCTTCTTCCTTTCCTATCCTCTACTGCGAGCTCACCTCTATTTGCTCTCCCTTAGCCTTACTACCTTTTTTTAAAACTTCTAACCACCGCAATTACTGGTAAGCTATTATATTCCTTAATATCCATTTTATCCTTACTTATTCTAAGGCTTCTCATCCTTACCTGCCCTTAAATTTGATAACTTATTACGTTTCTGCTTCTTCTATATCTCCTTTACGTTTAGAATTAATGACTTAGCTTTAACCCCGCAACGCGCTTCACCGCGCGAGCGCTTATTATACTTACTAACCTCTTAACGCTTAAGAAGAACCTCTACTAACAACAACACCTTCCCTTTAAGCTCTCTCGGCCTTTTCCCTCTTTTATACTAGTAACCTTTTCCTCTTCTTCCTTGTCCTAAGGACTAGTTGCTGCCTCCTCTAGCGCTCCACAGTCGTGATTTGTAAGTAAACTACCTAACCTTTTCTTCTAGAGCGACCTGCGCTGTTTGCTGACGTCTTAATAGCTCTGTTTCGCACTACTACTGCTGCCTCTTCTGACTATCTCTCCATCTCTCTTATGCTTACTCTTTCTCTAGATCTTAAAGACCTCCAGCTTCTGCCCTTCTTTAACAAAGGTAAGCCTATATTATTCTCGCGTCGCTTACTAGGGCTAGACTGATTAACTGACGCATAAAATAGATAGACGGTAAATACAATGGCTGCGCTCCAGAAACCTACTTGGGCTGTTAATGAGAGCTACCATACGGTTGCCGCTGTTAGTACCTAAGGCGCTCCTACTCCGCCTAAGAAGACTATATACGTTAGCGCCGGCTTCCACACCGAACTTATTAGCCCTTTCCCCTATATAGCCGATGTTACACCTAAAGTCCACTACATAGTTAATAACATCTTCGCCCGCTATAACGCTAAAACTAATACTATCTAGGTCTATAATAAGTGCATTAAAACTAATCCGGAGGCTTGCTTCTCTAAGAGATTATAAATAATACTAGAGGCGTACTTATAGTCCCCTCTATCTAGCTAGTAGTATATAAAGCTAATAGATATATAGGAGGATGCTTCTAGCGGGAATAAGTGCTATTAAGGTAACTCCCTAGATAAGGCCAGAATTATTACCCTTTAGAAGGAGCAGGGATTCTAAGCTGGCGATAATATGCAGTTTTTAAGGCAGAAATGGAGGTTATAGCCATTGGCGAGGTCTTCTCCTTTACCCTTTTTTCTTTCCTTCTTCTTCTAGATCTTGCTATCTCCTATAATACTTCTCTTCCTCTACCTTTATGCCTTAGTACTCTTATAGCATTACTACTGCTTCTTACCTTAACTTTATAGAATATTAATAGATATCTGCCTACTAAAGCGGGACCCTTAAGTAAAGAATCTAAAAATGTTTAGCTAGTGCAAACTAACCTAGGATATTTTAAGTCCCCTATAAAGAATAACCTTAAAGACATTTTAGCTATAAAGCATATTTAGCGCTTCCTTGCTAACCTGCCTTAATATAAAAACGACTATATTTCTCTTTATATTAAGCTACTTATAGTACTTATCTAGCCAGGGTAGAAGTTAAGGAAGTGTAAATTAATTGGCTCCTGTTAGATAAAGAAATAGCGGTAGATTTCTTAACGGATCTCTAACGGAACATTAAGCAGACTAGCTGGTCGGTAGTATAATAATCACTTAAACTTAATCGCAACTTTATATAGTTCTTAATATAGTTACTTATTTTATTAATAGGAAAAGTAGGCGTTGGTAAGCTATTTTAGGCCTTTAAAAGGTACTTAGTAAATATAGTAGTAAGAACTAAGCAGCCGTACTTATTGCTTTATTTAAGGAGTACGATATTAATGGAAATATTAGGTATTTTATAGCCAATAATACGGAGTTAAATAATACGTATATTAAAGCAATCCTTTAAGCTCTTTATCTAAATATATTAGGGGTTATTCGGTTACAATATAGAGGCCTTAGATTTAGTTTATAATCTAGTAATTTAAAGTAATTTTATCTATACAGTCTTAAAAATTTAATGTTCCTCTTACCGCTCGCAAAACGCCAGAATAGTACGCTAAAAAATTAGCAACTTTACTATATACAGCTTCTGAAATGGAGCGTTATTTTAAATTGCTGTTACGGGACTTAACCGTAACACCCTTTTCCCACTATTTCCTACCTGTTCTACCACCGTCTTCTACCACTAGAAGTTACCCGCTAGTAACTTTAAGGAACTTTAATCGGTTGCGGGCATTATATTATATACAAGGGCTATTTCTCAGAAGGCTTCCTAAATTCTATTAAAGGATTATTGCTTACGATTGCGAATAGATATATAAGTGTCTTTGGCACTTATATAAGCCTCCATAGAAAGGAACATTTAATAATTAGGAGGTTAGTATAATATTAAGAGGGCTACCTTATATGTAAAGACCCTAGAAAGTTTACCTATAGCTCTTGCAGACTAAAAACCTAAAGGCGCACCTAGATATAGATTACCTTAATTTATTATTAGAGTGTTTATTTCTATATAAACTAGACCTAGCCTTCTACGAAACTAGAACGCGGACAGCTATTAACCTAGTATTAGTAGCTATAAAAAGTATCTATCCCTTCTAACGGTGTATTTTGTCCTACTATTATTAATAAGAGCTGGCTAATAAGATTTATGGGATTAAGTCTCTGTGACTATACGCGTACTTTTAATTATAGTTTTCGCGCATAGTCTAACCTTATAGTATACCACCTTTAGAAGGGATAAGTATAGAATTAAAAATTATTACCTTAAGATTAAAATGTATTGAATAAAGCATTAATAACTGTTGGTGGAGCCTTAGTAGAGCTAGTTAAAGTTAAAATGCGCGATCCAAAATATAAGTAGTAGGAGTTTTAGAGGGTCTATACGTTATCCTATATTACGGAATAAATCTTTTATAAAGCGTCTAGTTTATAAGATAAAATGCAGGAAGATAAGTATAAGAACTCGTATAAAGATTAATCTATAAAGAAAATGAGGCTATATATACATAATGGATAAGTTCTAGGTAGGGGGGAATCCCCCCTACCTAGAACTCCTAAACTAAGCCACATTTGGCGTCTAACAATAGGCTACTCTCCATTTAAAGGGAAAAAAGTAAAGGCGATATGCATGCAAAGATTTGTCTAAAGTCACCATTCTATTAGATGCCCTATACTATCCTATTGTCCTAAGTAACCTAATATAAGCAGCAACGTTAGACATAAGTAGCTATAATAACTATTAATTAGAGGACTAAAAGATAAAAAGAAGAATTAACTATTTTATTGCAAGAGGCTCTAAAGCCTTACTATATATATTAGGTAGGTAGTAAGGACTATTAGTAATACCGATAGCGATTTATAACTGTTACTTAATTGCTACCAGGTTAATATTGTCACTTAGTCAGTAATAGGTAATATAAAGGTAATAGAAACTGGGTAATAGGTAATGGAAATAGTGTAAGTAAATATAATTTTAATTAATAATAACCCACACCACCCACGCACCCGTAGTAGTCCCCCTCTTACCTTTAATACTAGAACATTTTGAGGCACTATACCTATTAGCCTACCCCGGAAACAAATATCTAGAAAAGAATTCTTACTTAGCGCTTTAACTAATTTACTAGCGTACTATACTAAGGACAGTCTTTCCTAGGGATTACCTAAACTTCTTTACCTTCCTTAAGATAAGCTAGGCATCGTCTTCCAGGAACCTAAATAAAAAGTTAAAAACACCTAAGTTTTACACTTAATATATTTTATTACCAGCATAGCTATAGTAGGAACTTGCTAGTCGGCTAATTGGTATAGGGGTCTCTACAGAGACTTAATTAAAGATATTAAAAGGTATAGCGGTATATTTCGGGCAGATATAAATGCTTTAAGCTAAAGGCGAGGAATTAAATAACTAGGATTAACGGAGTTGGAAAGAGGACTTATAGGAGGATAGATAAAGGTAGAAGATGTATTAGATATTTATACTTGCCTATAGCTTTCCTTAATCCAACTTAGATGAAATTGCGTTACCTAGCCTAGTCTTACTAAGCTATATTAGCCTGATCTAATACCGAGGCTTATATTAATGCAATGTAGCTCCCTTACTCTTTACCGAGTCGTGGCTTTATGTAATCTATCCTATAGACAGCTGCATTTTCCTTTATCTTCTTATTCTCTATCCGTAATGGACTACCAAAATTGCCTTCTAAGGCATTAGGTAGCCGGATTTCGACCAGCGTATACTATTTCCTTTCTAACGAAATATATAGGGCGCACTTCGTATTCTACTAATCCTTATTACGCATAGTGTTTTTTAAGCATAGCTTTTTGGCGGGGCTATAAAGCTACGGCCGACAGTTACGTAGCAGGATGTAGGCGATAGTGATTCTAGACCATTAGGTGTTAAAGACAAGGCGAGAGGTAGAGGTGCTCATAACCCGCCAATCTTGTCGTTAGCTGCCGTATCTATTATGCTGATAAAGGGCGAGTAGAGCCTAGGAAAGTTTGACGGGACATAGGATGTCTTATAATAAGATAGGGTAGTTACAACAAAGATAGTAATACGGAGCTACCTGTAGAATAAGCCTATTGGAACGTTTGGGTTAGGACATTTAGAGAGGCGCTGTGACGTATATAGCTTTATTAGCTATATTGGCGTTAGCTAGTTTTATATCGCTAGCGGTCGATTAGGTTAATACGGTTAATGGGGTTAATAGGGTTAACGGGGTTGACGGGGTTAATAGTTAATAGCCCCGCCTTAGTAAACGGCACTCCGCCCAGTGATATTAACCTCTTATTTTAACGCTACCACGTATAATAAGTTTTACCGCTAGGTCTAAAGCTAGTAATATATAGGCTATTGCTAAACATACTAAGACTTAATAAAAGCGGTTCCTGGTAAGTAGGGATTTATATATAGCTTTAACTCTTAGTAATAGAGATTAATAGACACTTATATAGGATAAAGCTAAACGACTTTGCTTATTATATCTAATATGTCCTACTTAGTTTAAGGTTCCTATAAACAAATAGGAGGCGCTTCTAGAGCGCCTAAATAAGTTACTAGCGGCTAAGAATATACCCTAAGTAGCTACTAAAGTCCTTAATTAGCGTATAGCACAAGCCGTTAAAAAGGCCTATTGTTAGTTTTATTGCATTATAGTTAGGACACTTATACTTATTTAAGTTTTAGCTTTACTAAGTATAGCGTCCGTAGAGGAAATAAGCGAATTAACTAATCGACCCTAGGTATTGACTAAGCGGCTATTTAACCCTATATAAGATATATAATAAGTAGCCCGTATATTAGGCACTCTATAAGGCGTAAGAGTGGGATTAAGAAAGGGAATATAGCTAGGAAAACCTATTTTAGTGTCTAAGTAGTTTAAAATATCGCTTATCTCTTAACGCTAGCAGTGCCTCTACTTCCCTGTCCTACCTCCCTAGTAAGGCTTATAGTTTGCCTCTTATATACTATAGCGCCCATAGAGCTGAAATTAATAACTATTATTATACTTAACCGAAGTAATATAGATATTATACTAAGTTAAAGCCTAGGTGCCTATAAACGCCACTATAGGAATATATAGTAGGTATTATTAGTATTTTAAATAACTATAGGAGACCCTACTAGGCAAAGTCTCGCATTCTAATTAAGTAATTAAATAAATCGGTCTTAAGAAAAGCCTTCTGGGCAGCATCTAGCCTCTCTACGATTATTATAATGCTTTTATTTTGAAATTAATAACCTCCTCCGCCATATATCTAAACTTTAAGCTTAGCCTTCTATATATATTTAAAATCCTAATTAGCACACCCTATTAGTTCTTAATTATAGGATGTATATCCTCTAAGTCCTAAACGCCACTAAAACCCTAGACGGGTCGGGCTATAAAAAAAGATAAGCTTCCATTATATTACGGATCCAGTTCTATAAGCGAAGCTATTAAAACTTAGGTAGCGAAACTAAATAATGCTTTAGAATATTAATATATACTCTATCCGATTCTTTTATCTAAAATAGTAAAGGATTAATCCGCCGCTGTGTAATATTCTACCTAAATATTTACACTCGCTCTAGTCCGGAAGGAGTGCTCTATAGATATATATTTCCCCTTATACTCTAATCCGGATAAAGTAACCGTACGCTAGATAGAAGAATGTAAACGGCTAAAAGGTTTAGCTTTACTTAATAGCTAGAAAGATGTTAAGAGAGCCTAGCAGGAAATTAAGGTGGAAGTTGGTAGCGAGGATAATACTATAGTAGAGGAAATTAATAAGAAGATTAAGGAATTGGATAGTAAATAGGGAGCCAGCGAGCATTAAAAGTTGCATACTATTTGCTGGTTAGCTAAAAGTATACTCTAGTGTACGCAAAAAGAATAGTCTGGGAGGTAGTATCTAAAGAAATATTAGTAGCTTTTAAATATAATAAAGCAGAATACAAATGCTCCGCTAACCAATCTCATTATATATACGTTTAATAATCTTTCTACCAAAGCTAAAATGATATTTGCTATAATAGACTGTCCGATAAGTATAATTTATATTATAATTACTCCTTTGACTATAACGGGTATTAAAGAAAGGAAGCTAAAATCGGAAGTTAGCTATATTAGCGGATATATTAAAGAATATAAAGCTAGTAAAGAACTCCGCGGGCGGCAATAGGATCTCTTTAGCGTAATATGCATTGAAGTTAGGGATTCGAGCACATGGTCGTAAAAAGTAGATAACGCGAACTCTAGAAGTAAGGATTTCGTTAATTCTATTATTGTCCCTCTTAATATTCTAGAGAGAGTAATATTAGAGGATTTCCTTAATAAGGCGCTTATAGGTTTGGTAGACGCTAGCCTTAACCGAAAGAAGATAAAGATATTTAGCTAAGTTAACAAAGATGCTGTAAAGATTCCCGAAATCTATCTAGTTTCTAAAGCCAATATAATAGTTGCCAAGAATAATAGAGGGAGCTTAAAAAAAGAGTTATAGCCTAGATATTTGCACTATTCCTTTATTTCGTGGGAAATTTTATTAATTATATAGGTTAAAACTAGGGGTAATGTTTCCACTTAATAGCAATAGTAAAGATATCCTAAGCTTTTAATAAAAAATTAAAGTATATTCTTATAATTCTTAATCCAATTAGTGACTAGGGCTGCCATATATCTTAAGCCGGTAAAATTAAGAAGAAACCTTGCTAAGAAGAATACGGGATACTCTACTTTTAAGAAGGCCTGCCATAAAGCTCTCTACTCTACTAATACCTTTAAGTCCTTCTATACTTCCTAAAGAATCTCCTTTATCTTAGAATAAAGCCCCCTATCTTCCTTTTCCTACCTCCCATCCGTTAAAAAAACTACCTTTCGTAGCTTATTAACCTAGGGGATCAACGGCTAATAGTAAGGCGTAAATATCGTAGTTATCCAGTTTAGAAAATGCCCTTCTCTACTTACTAGCCCCGATTTTAGGCCGTTCTTATTAATTGGAAGTCCGTGCGCAGATATTAAAAAAGAAGAACTCGTATAAAGATTAAAATCTATAAGGAGAATAAGGCTATATATATACGGTAGATAAGTTACAGATACCCCTAATCTATACTCTTATAGGAAGGTAATATAACGCTATTAGCAGTTCTTAATTGACCTTAATATTGCTATTAAAGAGCTATAGAAAGGGCATTTGGGAGCGCGGGGTAAGACCGGTATAAGAGCGTTTATAGCAATCGGAGTGCTTTTTGACGAGAAATACTTCTTTAGGCATGATTTAAAGTCGTTCTTCTAAGTTATCTTCTAGATTTATGTGCACTATAACGGACCGGGTAAAGATGTTGGTGTAACTAAGTTTAAGTGCTGGAACTATGAGAATATTATAAAGCTAGCCTACTAAACCAAATTTAGTTAAGTCTTAGGTGCCCTATTACGAGCACCTGAACTAGCCTTGCTATTAGTAACGTGTCCTTTTTAAAAGACTTTTAAATACGTTTAAGAAGAGGTACCTTAATTAATCTATAACTTTTTATCTTTAGCTATATAGAGCTAAACCTTGCTGCCTTATAGTATAATGTAATTCGCTCTGCTCCTAGAATATGGCCTTACTATAGGTGATTATAGTTATATTTATATAACATAATTAATAGGTGCGATTATAATTAGGTTAGTTATATTCCTAATAATATAACATAATTATAACTAACTGATTATTGCCATTACTGCCCCGCAGTAGGTTATTTAGAAGGAAATTACTAGAAATAAATTTACTAAGTTAGTAGCCGAGCCGCACTAACCAGACCCTTGTTTTTATAGCGTTTCCTAAATATTAGCGCGGTTAAAGCTATAATCTACTTTGCGAAAGAGACGTATAAGCCAATCTTAATAAATGAATACACTTCCTAACTGATTACACTACGAGCCTCTACCTTACGTGCCTCTGCTAGTGCGTTACGCTAAGTAATAGATACGCAGCTTTTATAGTTGGCCTCCGAACTAAAGCTAGTACTCTAGCGGTAGGATGTATTTAGCTAGCTCTTAGTAACGGTTCCTAGGGGTGTATGGCTATAATAGAATATATATATATATATATATATACATTTTCGTGGCGTGTACTTAGATATGTTTGAAAAGGCAATAGCTTTAGTTACGTATATATTAGTGCAAATCATTTGCCGATATCTAAATCTGGTGGCCTATATAAATCTAGTAGCCCGTATAAATCTAGTGGCCTGTATAAATCTAATAGCCCGTATAAATTTGATGGCCTGCATTATCCACTACTAGCCTATAACTAGATTAGCGTAAGCGGCAACGCAAATACTCTAGCGTTTGCCGCTTATGCTAAATACTAGATTATAATATAGTGTGTTTTTTTTAAGTGTTATTAGATCGTAATTACCCCATTCTTAACCTTACCTTAGATATAATTATTATTCTCTTAACGGTACCGGAATCGAACTCGTTAATATTTATAATATTAGTTACCGCCTCCTACCTATTAGTTAGTTCCTAGTTAGGGTCAATTCCACTAGATGTTTAGTTAGCTTTTACCTAAAAGCCCCTATTACAGGCAACTGTAAGCATAGGAGATTGGGTGCATATAATCGCTTTATAAACTTTAAACTTTAGCCCCTAGTATATAAGTTTTAAGTCGCTATATTTTTTGCTGTCTATAAGCTGCACTAAGCCAAGCAGAACATTTTTAGATGATATATTTCGTTGGTTTTCTTTCCTGGTTCTAGTTTCGAGCAATATTTAAGGGCGTGATTTGGTGTTAAACAGGACGATTAAGAATGAAAACTCTACTTTATTGAACGTGGCTTTAGAGCCTCTATATATACATTAAGAAGTCGTCATTAGCTTTATCTAATCTGTGACGGATTTGGCTAATTAGTTAGAGCTTTAAACGTTAGTCGCTTAACTAAGGACTTATATGACTTCTAAAGTTCTAGGAAGGGTAAGTGGTGGGGTGTACGGCCGTAGCGCCTAGAAGCAGTTAGTGGTTATATAATAGAGGCTTAGTTAAAGGACGTCCTATAGCTTAGGTTAAGGCTTTGCACTCCTCCAAGCTATATTAAGTAAAGTTAAATAGTATTATATTCCTACGTACCGGCCCGCCAATTATATTATTCCACTTTCCTCTAACTATATGCTAATATATTCTATATACCGGCCTATCTTTTATATATACCCCTATACTGACCTAATGATATTATAAGTGCCTGCTCTAATAGCTGCACATAAATTGTACTGCTAATCGCTTATCTAATCATCCCTAGAACTTATTACTGTTACCTAGTTTATATAATTTCCTAACCCGTATAATTACCTAGCTCGTAAGATTAGCTATACTTATACAGTTTATAAAATTAAGCATTAGGGTTTAAAAGACTAGTTCTATATAGCCTTTCTATCTTTATTATAAAAGAAGTATATTTATACTAGGTATTTTAGTAGGGCTAGGAGAAGAGAGTGGTAGAGAGGGAGTTATAACTATAGGCAAACGTAAAGGCATAAGGCGGGAAGGGCTTTGGGCTTAGTTATAGAATGATAGCAAATCGCTGGGCCATTATGTGAGCCGTATGAGATCTTATATTGAGCAATTTAAGTAGTGTGGTTCCTCTATATAAATTTAAATCATTTCCTATACGGAAGTACTGTAGCTACCGCAAGTATTGGTAGAGCCTAGGACACTAATTTAACCGTAAGGGAGGGCCTAGCAGCCTAGTTGGCTTTATTAAGTTCCTAAACCTTTTTATCTAATTTCTCTAAAGCTTCCTTTCTACCTTCTATGAACCGTATATCGCCAGAAAGGCAATTAGACATTATTGCTTCTCTATTGTAATTAAGTGCCGTTATAGCTAATGTGCCACCACGGTAGCCCGGTACGGCTGAAGATATTTTAATAATTGTATTACGTATAGGAACCGTAGCCTAGCGAACATTGGGTGGAATATATAGAATGCCGATAATCTTATAAATCTTTAAGATTTTAGGGACCTGCTCGCTTATAATATAGGCAATTACTTACCTTTACTTCACGTAATTTGCCTTCTTCCCATCTAATAAAGGTAATATCTCGTTTTTTATCCTTATTGAAAATCTTTTCTCCTAACTTTGGAACCCAATAGGCCGACCCTTGGCCTATATTGGATGTATCTATCACGACGATAGGTACCTAAAAGTAGCGATTAGATTACTAAAGATACAGAAGGGGTGGGTTACGTGCTGCCTGCTTTAGCGGGTGAGTTATCGCCGGTCTTTGGAGGTCTTTGAAGGTCTTAGAGGTTTATTTATGTATTAATTAGTATAATTTTGGTGAGTTTTGATGTTGGCCACTTGCCCGCAATGGCCACATGCCCGCAGGGTACGTTAAGCTCATTAGTGGGATAATACTGGATACAGTGTTAAGGAATTAAAGCACAAACTAACTTTAATTGTAAGGATAGGGTATCATCAGCTAAGGAACTTAGGCGCTTATGGATTAAGGCACAGGTGCTTAGATGACATAGACGCTTTTAATTCATCTTGCAACCAGACCTCGTTGATGGCACTTGGAAATTTAACTTTTTCCTTGATGCCTTAGGAATAACCAGCGACAGGTCCAGGCTGGACCAGTGCCCGAACGCCACGCCTGGCCATGCCTGAAGGAAAGTTTGGGCAGCTAGCTTGGGCAGCTAGCCCCGCATGCTCGAGCGAAGCCTGTCCCAACCACCTTGCTCTCGGCTCTAGTATGGTCAGGTTTCTTTTCTCGCTTTTCGTGTACACTCGCTAACTTCGATCATTAGCTACAGCCAGCGCGTCAGCTGCCGCACTCATGTCGCCCTACCGCCTTTGAGCCCGGCCAACGTGATTCCCACCGCCTATTCTCCCGTGAAACTCTCCACGAAAGAATGCGTCTTTTGCGATGCAGCAGTAGTGGCGAGTTCGGCCTCACTAAGGACTTGGTTGAAGACGACACAATCCCTCCCTATGCGATACTTTCGCACACATGGGGACCGGATACCGAGGAGGTCACCTTCGAAGACATGACAAATGGCACTGGCAAGAATAAGCCTGGCTATGAGAATATTCGATTCTGTGGAGAACAAGCTAGACAAAATGGCTTAGAATATTTTTGGATTGACACCTGTTGCACTATACAGTCCCACCACCGGCGACAAATGCCCTACGAAAGGAGCGGTATCTGCCGCCGAAAACGACGGGAGTTGTCATCCAGCTTTAAATACCAAACTTGGACGTATTCTTATTTCCTTACTCAGTCACTTTTTTGTCTTGGAATCCTTGTTCTGTCATGCTACACCCTAATGGCAAAACCTGATCATGCAACGAGGCTGAAATCAGTAGCTGAGCTCGACCGAGCAAGCATAACCGCAGCCTGGGTCAAAGTTATTGGATCTTGATGGTGCCGGAATTTAGGACCCTCTGCCTCGGGTATGTGAACGTGCAACACCCACCACACGATTCCGGCGGGCTGCATCTTTCGCCTGCAGGACGGCACAAAAAATCTGCAGATCCATCGAATCTCACATATCTTAAACCAATCAGACAAATCAGCAGATATTTCTGGCGTTTCGATAATTACTCAACAGCGAGTGGCTGAGGATACCTGGATTCATATTTCCGTCTCTTGGGAGCAAGCTTCAGCCTAATCAACTTTTCGTGCTGTCTTCCTCCTTTTTAGTGGACACATAAAGGCTCACCTCGCTGCTTCATAAGTTCTTCACAAACACCTATCTATTTGGAGTGTTGGTTTAATTTAGTTTTTTGAGAAGTAGTTCTACACCATGAATCCACAGGGAGATGATGACGATTCGACGCCTATCCGCACGTCTATTAATACGGAGCCTACGGAGACTGCAGGTTTCTTATCGGATGAAGAGATGCCAAAGATCAACGACAAGCCTCTCACCTCCCTAGCCGATGGCAACAAGCACGCCCAGAGGAAACGAGACTATCTGCTCCACCCAATCCAATCGTTTCGCCAGTGGAGAGCGGCAAAAAAGGCAAAGCTTCTATCTAAAGAACGACACATTAGGACATCGTCCGACTTTGAATTCCGGTTCAGTTTAGTAATTGACCAGGTCCTTGCACTGATCGCTCTTTGTTTCATTACGCTTGGGACTGCGGCGTTTGACGGACACGACAAGACGAGGGAACAAAAGAGTTGGTTGTCAGAACTCCCTACGGCTATGAAATATGCAAGTAAAAATTCTAACATTTGGCATTGAAAGTATTAACTGCTGCCTAGGGTCCAACTGTATTCCCAATCGTCTTCGCAGCAGCCGCCGGTCGCTTGATGAAAGCAATCGCATACTACAAGCTCGAACGAAGCACGACCATCGAAACGAGTGAGAGACTCCTTGGAAGTCGAACAATTGTTGCCGCTATTGTCGCTCAGTTCAAGCTTGGACTTTTGAACCCTCTAGGCATTTTTCTAATCCTGTTATGGGTTCTATCGCCTTTTGGTGGTCAAGCCTCTCTCCGAGTCGGTGAATTTACCAGTGGGTCAGACAACTCCCAGTTTCCCTTTCAGTACTTGGATTTCAGAACATACTATTCGCCGTATGACTCGACGTTTTCCTTGACACCGGTAAATGTATTCTATGTCTCAGCTTTAGCGACGCCGGCAAAGACGAGAGAGCTACCCCAGGATCTCTGGGGCAACGTTCGAGTGCCACGAATCGAGGCGCTTGATTCCAAGACGGCCGATGAAGACGGTTGGATTCCATTTATGCCCAACGCCAACTCCGAGTATTCAGCAATTCTAGGTATACCGATAAGTGGTCCGTCTCTGGGGAATAACACGATAACCAATACTTCAATTGCCACTTCGTACTGGGTATGGGATTGTGATACCATTCCCTTCAGCTTACCAATCAATGGCAACATCCCTTATACAGGATCCACATGGTTCAACGTTTCCGTCAATCCGTTTTCCATTGTTGTCTTCAATGCGATAGACGATGGGGTCCGAAGAATCGGTAATATCACCCTTCTCTCAATGCTTCCAGATATCACAGATGACGATCTGAATCAAGCAAACTTTCATTACCGGGATGGATATCCAGTCACTCCCCGCCAACTTATCCTCATACCTTTCAGTCTGTCTAACGTAACAACCAAATCCACCTGTAACCTGACGACGACATACGTCAACATGAAAGTCTCCTGCCAAGGGTCTTCCTGTCAACCAGTTGCCATCCAACAGGTGAACACCTCGGCCTCAGTTAAAAACATTTCGACTCTCGACTTCATTGGTGAAAACACCATGCACTTTTTCCAATACTTTTTTGAGGCAGCGACAAACATGGGACGGTGGCCATCTTCAGATGTTTGGACCTCTCCCACCTTCGGGTACATCTCAAATCCCAACAGTCCATTTGATTACTCAGGAGATCAAACATATGCAGCGCCGAATTGGAGTGCTGTCACCGCCCCCGACTTCTCGCTTCGATTAAGCCAATTACTCAACACTTATTGGCTCGCAAGCATAGGGTACGGTCCGCTTCTCGGTGTCTACCAACGGAACAACTCGGGAGACGCATTCCACACTAGCTACTTTGCACTCATAAACGGGACTGGATCGAGAGAGGACATGAAGACGGTTTTCGCCACCAGCTTCCCTTGGGTAGCTATTCTTTTCCTTGCGTCAGGCGCAATGTTCTTTGCTGCTCTAGGCTCAGCGGCTCTCGGTATCCTCCGCCGGGCACCAGACACGTTGGATAACTTTTCCTCCCTTGTCAAAGACAGTCGATTCGTTGACTACAGCTCGAGGAATTCCGGGAGCTCCGTGCTGGACGGATTTGATAGAGCAGGGCTGCTGAGGGACGTTCGGATTCGGATCGGGGACGTGAAGCCGCATGATAGAGTTGGCTACATTGCTATCGCCACTTTAGGAGACGATTCATCAAGCAAATTAGAACACAGTAGATTGTACGGCTAGAGACTACGATTGGGTCAAAGTAGTAGGAGAACAGAAATTCATGGGCTGTCACGGTCTTGTATCTGTTACCTCTCAAGCCACGACAGCCACCCCTATTCTTATGTATATATGCCTCGTAGATACCCCTCTGCACTTCCTTCCTTGTGCAGCAACATCGCTAATACATACTGTTGACTTCAGACCTTAACACAAGCACAATGATTTGGTAGATTTGATTGAGGATTACGAAAGGGTGATCGGCTAGGTTCTCATACGTTGACCCGTTCAGATGAGGAAGGGGAAAACATCATCCATCCGTCTATTTATGAGTGAATGAATCTTGTAATGATCATAAAAGAAGATTAGAGAATTGACGTTGATGACGGTAAGCGAGATGAGCTAGGATAGTATCTATGAGTTGCGCTAAATTTGAAAGACTACAGACGGCACTTCGATGAAAACCATACGAAGCTGTTTAAGCTACTAGTGCTTCCACAATTATGTCAAGAGAGTATGCTTGTCCTCAGTGCTGCCAACAGTCAAATATCCGGACTGATTGCCAGGATATTTGATTGACTGACGCACGGGCCGTATTTAATTGAAGCTAGCCTGATTAACGGCCGATTTGATTGAACTTCCAATCAGATATTTGGCTAGGAGGTTGTCCCAGCAACGTGCCGCGATACAGTGGCAGAAAGAACAAAAGGTAAGATATTAAGTTTATCAATTGCAAGAATTCGCAGGAATTCGCTTTAATCTATAAGATCTACCTTTAGCTAGTACCTCTAGCACTTACTAGCCTCTACAACCTCTACTCCTAAGCAATTTCGCTTATCCATAATAAGCCTTTTAGCCGCTAAGAACACGCGTTCTACCTTACTACTTATTACTGGTATTAAGAATATGTTAAATGCCATACATATAAGGATAGGAAAGTCAGTTTAATACTCCTTCTACCACATAAGCGGGTCCTAGATTGATAGAAGCCGGCAATTAAAAGACCTTAGATAGGTGTTAAGCTCCAGACTATCTATATCCTTCTTCTTCTGCTTATAATACTTCCGTGATAGGTAATTAACTAAGAATTCGTC
>Ga0307515_10010724_pt1 | contig 17503 bp, 6 predicted proteins | sample 17_EM_MG_FD_194513 | JGI IMG/M metagenome (GOLD analysis project Ga0307515, IMG submission 194513) | Populus trichocarpa ectomycorrhiza microbial communities from riparian zone in the Pacific Northwest, United States - 17_EM | ecosystem: Host-associated > Plants > Roots > Unclassified | place...
CCCCGTGATTAATTTTCTGATAAAAGAGTTTTTAAATAGCGTTCAAAATGCTAAATGAACAGTAAAAACAACTTGTGTTGTAACAAGATATTAAAACACTCCTAATCATCTAACAGATTTTGGTGGCCTCTGGTTTATGTTTTAAGGAAATTTTGTTCTGTATTCTGAATTCATGCCGTTGAATAATTGTTTCAATTTTCAAAATGTTAGGCTCACATCTCAGAATGGGAAAACTTATTTTGCATACAGATTTTTTTTTTAGATATATATATATATATATGGTGTTTGAGAGCAATATAGCAATAGTTTAAATTAAATAAGCCAAATTCATCACCCACATAGATGTGTCAGCATGTGTGCGAGAGAGAGGAAGAGAAAGAGGATGAAATCAGGATGTGTGCGAGAGAGAGGGAGAGAGAGAGGATGAAATCGGGATCCAAGCAGACTACCTTCACCCAATATTGTGCTTTGTTGAACGTCTCTGGGCTTGTTATATCATAAACAATAACTGCAACTGCAGCACCCCTATAATATAGTGGTGCCAGTGCAGCATACCTGAGCAAGAAACAAAAATCAATCAGAGCTTTGGTATTCATGAAGGAAACGGTGAAGAGGAGGGTCATCCAGGAGAAAAAAAATATTAGAAGACAAACTTTTCCAAAGAATTTCAAAAGTGGACTCGTTTGCTTCTATCTGTGCACACGTGTGCGGGTGATGAACAGAATAAACACTTGGCCCAATAATACCTTTCCTGTCCTGCAGTATCCCATATCTCAAACTTAACTGTTGTAGAATCTTGTAATGCTATCGTTTGTGACAAAAATGAAGCTCCAATAGTTACCTGGAAATTAAAACCAACAAATCTAAATAAATTTTTCAAAGAGTAGTTCTAGCCTTCTAGAGCCTATGTCTATGTGTGTGTGTGTGCGCGCGCGCATTGAGAGAGAGGGAGGGAGGAGGAAGAGGCGGAGAGGCTCAAATAATGAATGGCAAAGAATGATGGATTCCTTACCTTGGATGTTGGATCAAACTGACCACGAACAAAACGAAGAACAATACAGCTTTTACCAACACCAGAATCCCCTAACAAAACCAACTGTTCACAGCATTGGAATGAAAAGTCAGCTGTATTCACTTTGAAAAGTGTGATATGCTTTATCATTGTTCTTGAAAACACAAGTAGTTTGTATTTGATTTTTCATAGACATTAAAATCAAGAGATGGTTCAAATGCTCCTCCTACAATGTATATTCAATCATGAGTATTTTGATGGTCCAAAGTTACATATAAAACGTATAGTTGCACCATGCATGACATGCAGACATATGATTTGACCTTTTAAACCATCTTTCTGAATCAGATTCTATGCAAACCTAGAGAGACTTAAATTTAGAGCAAACTGCAGTATATTATATCATCAGCTAACTGTAACAAAGTTAGTCAATATATGACTACAGAAGTTAGCAGAATGATTCACAGAAACAACCTGAGAAATGTTCGAGATTGTATGCATGAAGGCTAAGAACAACTTTTTTCCCAAAAGTAAAAACTTAATTCAAGAATTCAAACAGAGCACATAGCACCGCACCACAACAAAAGATAAAAACAAAGTGGTCATAAGCACCACCATTAACTCCCCCAAGCCCAACCAAAATAAAGAAAAGAACGGCCAACATGATAAAATAGCAACCATCTTTCCTATTTGGATCAAAAGTCCACTAGTCACAGCTTCAAACACAATGCCGCGGTCTGAAAAAGAAGATGCCGATGCACATTTTCATCAACAGCTGCCAAAAGCCTCAAACGGCTTGGAATTAGAGCAATCCTGATCAAGTCAGCCCCCCAAAAAATTATGAAAAATTCAAATAGTATCAGCTGCTAGCCTAATCCCACTTCAATACTTGCTACCTTACCCGCATGCATTTTAAGACTGTCCAACCAAATCGCACACAGAAAAAATAAAAACAACAACCAGTCTAAAATCTGAAGCCCATAAATTTACCTTCACACGTAGGTTTTTGGCATCAACCACTCCACCACTCTCTGAATTGTTAAGTCCGCCCAACCTCCCAGTACTTCTATCTACATACATTTTCCCCAACGGAAACACCCAAAATTAGCCACAATTATCAAATAAAATCAATATATCAAATACTTGCTTAACAACCAAAACCCAGAATAAACAGCCACCGAAACTAGAAGACCAAAATTTCTACCTTTACAGAAAATTTAGCAAAAATCCTCAAAAAAGTCAGTATACTGAACTATTTTATCAACAAAAAACTTTCTCAAACCCTATTTACCAAAAACCCATTTCCCCGATCACACACTAATCTCCCAAATTCCCTTCCAACTCAATAAATCAACCAAATCAAAGCGATCAAACATCAAAATTGCATTTTGATCCACTTAATTTACAATAATATCAAAATAAAATCATAACCCAAGAGTTGGAACTTATGGCTTTCAATAGAATTGAAAGACCCACAAAGAAAAAAATTAGGGATTTGCCTGGAAGAGAAGAGGAGCAACCCATGACCTTCTTGTTGAGATACTGTAAGGTGTAATTAACACTGTAAATGTAGAATGAGTAATTGGGGTTTTACCAGGATTGATTCTTTTTCCTCTCTCTTTTAGCTGATTGCAAGGTCGTTAATGGCTGTTACACTTGCTTTTTGTTAAGGTTTCTTTTATTCGACTTGGATTGCTTGCTTATGGTGCAACGTGTTTCTCATACATGTCGAAGTGTTTTGTCCAAATTACAAATTGGTCCCACATTTTGTGGTAAATATCATGTCTAACACTCTACTTAAAAAACATCTCGTGAATACAAACAATTCGAGTATAAATACAGTATCTAAGATAAGAATATGCATTTAGTTTATATATAAAAGTTAAGTGGGAATCCTCTATCCTATATTTAGATGTGAAAGACACAATATTTCTTATCAAATAATGATTTTATTATTTTACTATTTTTAAAAAAAATAAAGGAAATAACTTTAAATACTTATTCCCTTTTCTTTTAAACGAACAACTAGTGGATGGAGACTTTCAAGATGGAAGGCACACGATAAGCTTGCTTGATTGGATCAATATCATAGCCAAGTATTACAATGTTATTACAGGATTATGTCATTTCAGGCCGTGATTAATTATAAATAATAATAGTGTAATTAATTATAAATAATAATAGTAATAATGTTTATACGAGAGAGAGAAGGGTTATAATTATAATCTTGTAAGTGGCTAAGGTTTTGTCCCTTTTACAAGCTTTGAAGGAAGTACTAAAATGGATTTCAAACTCGTATGGGTTTGAATCCTAGTCCCCTTCCATTAACTTAATGGAATGTCTACATGTACAGCATGGAGATATAAAATTAAGATTGAATTGTATCTTAGTGGGATTGAATTGTAATGAGGGGTATAACTCAATTGATTAGATTTTAAATTTATTTTTTAAAGATCATCAATTCGAGTTTCACAAAACTTAGAGTCACTGGAGACTTACATAATTGTTAACTTTAGGATCCGTGAAATTAATTGAGGTGTGTATAAATTAACCCGGACACTCACATTAATAATATATATATAAAAAAAGATCGTTAACAAAAATTATTACCAATAGTGTTCTTGGATACCAAATCACAAATTGAGCCAACTAAGATTAAATCTAGGCCTTACTTTCTATTTTTCTCAAAATTAAGCAAAATTTATTACTTGCATCCCTTTATGGCGGATGTTGTATGCGAACAAGACATGGCCTTGAAACATCCATCAAGAAGTTTCGTTGATTATCAAATTCATTTAAAGCTCGACAAGTACAAATGAACTAATGAAGTGATGCTGACTTCATGGCAAGCAATGCCTCTTCTGCAAATGAATATCCAAGTTGTAATGAAATTATGGGGAAAAAAATCATAAATACATTAATTTTTTTAGGTGGATGAACAGACACCAAACACTGGACCAGAGAAAAATTAAGCTGTCCAATAATAATAAGACTTGATGAGTCGGATATGTGCGATTCGATCACGAAGAAGACAACATGGATAATGCAGTCTCGAAGGCTTCTTTTCTACCTGAAGAATCTATAGAAATTGCGAACAAGCAAACATTAATCACAAAGGAGAGGTAGTAGAGTAGTAAGTTTGTCGTGCGATTAGTGTAGCAGACACAATCCTGCAGTTTACTTGCATGATTGCACAGAGTTTCAACCATGTGCTGATTGATAATTTGGTATTGAATGATTTCATGTCGTGGACACTTTTTTTTTTTAATTATACATGTAATTATTCTTTCATATATGGTTTGGTAGACTCAGGGAAAAATGTCAGTCTACTTAGGGGTGAATACTATTCAAGAAAATTTGAATTGAATAATTTTCTAAACTAATTTGGGTAAAATATTTTTTTAAAAAAAATCAAAGAATGTGATGATATCGAAAAAAATTCAAATAGTTTGAAAACAAGGCTTATATCTGGAATAATTTACTAGTTTTTTGGTTCTGAAAATCTATTTTATTATTTCTAGCCAAGATAGCTGGTGGGCAATACCTGATACCTGCAAAAAGATTGTTTTTGATGAATTTAAGGACTCTTTAATGATTAAGTTGATGATTTTTTAAGAGAAAATACAATAATATTAAAGATAGATACCCTGAGAATAAATATGTAATAAAAAATGAAGATTCTGAACTTTTTATTTAAAAAATATATATTTATAACTCACAAGTCTTTTTATAGAAAGAAAAGATTAAATTGTAATATTGTTCTAATAGTATTAAAGAGGAAAAAAAATATCCCTAACACATGTATTAATATTTGTGGGAAATATCTCTAATATATATATTAATGTAGATAGAAATATGATGGGTCTTTAAATGATGTTTATACACTATATCTTACATAATATTAATATTGATGGAAATATGATGAATTCTTGAAGAACTTTTATATATCTAATGAGTGTGAAAAGAGTGAGAGGATGAGTCCTTTCCATGGCCGAATCTAATGGAGACGGGTGTTTCTTTTAGCTGAGCTAAATGAAGGTTTTTTTAGGTTAAATTTAGGTTCATTATAATAAAAAATTTGAGTGCTTCTCCAGAATAATGTTGAAGAAAATCAGGTTAGGGTTCAAATTTTTGAAAATTTGAAATACCTAGAATGATTTTTAAAATTTATAAATATACAAGTAATTTGTTACTTTGTTGGAAAAGAAATATAATGCATTGGAAAAAAAAAGATTTATTTTTTTTTCATTTTTTTATTTTATAGAATATAATTCAAAGAATTAAAAAATTAATTTGGGTTAGAGAATTTAAAAACATTTCAAAAACTTCATTTTTTTTCTCTCAAAATCTTAAGTGCATCCGATTGTAGGCAAAAAGTGTGTGCATATCCAAATGATGTATTTACTCTTATATCTTTTATTTCTATTTTATTTACTTTCGTTTGCAACCAAACACTGAAATTTATTCACTAATTCCTTTGAACATTTTCTCGGTGAACAACGGACCTGCACTTTCTTTGTCATCCAAGATTCACGATGAGTTCTGAAAATTTACCTCCAAAGTTAATTTTTGAATTTTTCTGGATTTTTCTGGATTTTTGAATAAAAAATACAAAAATAATTTTAGAAAATCTTAAATTATATTATAATAATACATGAACATAATTAACAGTGCAACATTATGCAGTATTTTGGAATTTTTCGTCGTGGAATGGTTTTTCAAACACCATTATTGTATATAACATTCCTTCTCAAGCAATATAAATGACTTTTCTAATATCATGATTATTTCATGTAAGATTTTTTAAGAATTTATACTAATCAACAATCAGTGTCAGACAACTTTAATTTAAAGAACTTACCTAGATTTAAAAATTATTTTGGACTCTAAATTATTGATTCATCGAGGTTAAATTGACAATAAACTACATATAATTCCAAGATGCAAGCCTGATGGTTAAAGAAATGTTTTTTATATTTTTATTTTTTGGATTTAAATATATATTTAATTTTTTTAATATACTAGGTGATATATTTTTAAAATTATTAAAAAAATGACTTTGATATTATTGTATGGTCTGTGCAAAACTTTGTTTGTCTTCTCTTTGAATTTTTGGGTTAGCGACTCAATAGCCAAGCCAAGCCAAGCCGAGGCTCTGGGGGTAGGTTTGAGGTTATATCTGACCGTCCATTGACATTTCTGAGCGGGAAGAGAAACCAGCAGTGACGATGACGCGCCACTGGACAGGCTGTTGGGCCTGCCAACTGGTTTCCCCTAGAGGCAGAAATGCCCTTCCATTTTTTTATTTGTTTTTTCCTGCATGCCCTGGGTTCATTAAAACACCTTTATGGCTAGGGGCATCTCTAGTAACAAAAATCATATGAAAGAGTCAAATAATTACTATAGTATTTTGAGTAATATTATTTAGCTTTTATTTATTTATTTCATGTGATATTCAATGGAAAAAACCATTTTAATGAGTTATTTTATAGAAAGTTTTTTTAAAAAGCAGTTAAAATTTTTCCTTTTATTTTATGTTTTTTCTCAAAAAAATATATAAATAGCTTTTCATTTGACAACAAAATTTTTTTAACATCCCATACAGCTATCTCCTCGTAAACTCAAAATTTATAAATAAAAAGCTATTTTAATAGTTATTTTCTATAGCAATCAAGAAACATTATGGAATATTTAACAAATTATCCATTAATAAAATGAAGGATAAGACTTTGTCAAGGGACAACTAATTGAATATCTATTATTTTTTTATATATATATATATATATATATATATATACTTTTACTTGGAGGCTTAGTTTGGACGGGAACAAGTCTTCTCTATTCTATTTTTTTAATATATTCTAATTTAATAGATTGCAAAGTCAATCTAATATCATGGATGTTTGATATTATGATATGAATTATTTTTTAAAAGTAATTTATATTTAAAAATATATTAAAATAATTTTTTATTTTGATATTTGTACATCAAAACTATAAAAAAAATTAAAAAAATTAATTTAATATTTTTTTAAATAAAACAAACTTCTAAAACATAACAAAAAAAAAGTGAATCATTTAATTGTTTTATCAAAAGATATCCTAACTCTAAAATCACTTCCAAATTTCTAATCCACACGTAATTATTTCTCCAGACCAAGTAAAAAGATATGTGCTGCACGGAGAGATATTAAATAATTTTAATCAACGGTAGTCCATTCTACATTATTGCCAAAAACACAAAATAAAATATCAGTACAATCATACATTACATTCTCAAGGACAATTGTGTCACAAATCGCACCATAAATTTGGTCAGTAATGATCTCATCATTCCCTCAGTTTCTTTTTTTTCCAAGTCTCAACAGGAATTAAACCGATACTGCAATTCCCTTATCACCCCCACTTCTATTTTTTAACGAGAAAAAATTAAATCCCACATTTATTTATTTATTTATTTATTCTTACCTTTCTTTCCAAGCCGAAGCAAAAATAGAACTTTCTGCTCAGCTCCAAACTGTCCATCTCTCTCTCTGCCGAAAATCAAAGACTCTCATGCTTTCACATAAAAACCTGTTCACTTCCATGGTGTTTAACGCTTCTCTTTGATAAACGTTCCTTTTAAAGCACTGTCCATTCATTTTTTGTTTTATCAATTCATTAAAACCCAGTTTCATTCCCTCAACTTTCTCATCTGGGTCTCTCCTATTTCCCTCAAATTCCTCAGCTTTTAGCCTGAAGTTTGTATCTTGACCTTGGTTTTTGGCTTAACTTTAGTTATAAAAGACTCCATATATTTATTGAAAGAAACCCATGTAACTTCACTCGGTTTTGTCATCCGGGTCTTTTTTATTTCTCTCAAAATCCTCACTTTAAGGCTATTTTTGCACAATTCAGTCTTATACTCATGTCATTAACGGGAGATCCGAGTTCTGAGTTGCTGAGTCGACTCGTTGACTCAGTGAAAGAGATTTCTGGGTTACCGGAGTGTAGAAATGTTTTTAAAAAGACGCATGGCGATTTGGTACGTAGGATTAAGCTATTGAGCCCTATGTTTGAGGAATTGAAGGATAATAATGAAGAGCTAAGTGAAGAAGAGACTAAAGGATTTGAATTATTGAGAACCGTTTTAGATTCTGCTAAGGAACTTCTCAAATCGGTTGTTGAAGGAAGCAAGGTGTATCAGGTACTGTTTTTTGTCCTTTCTGTTTGGTTACAAGGAACAAGAAAAATGAAAGCATTAAGCTCTTTGTTTTTTCTTCTTTGTTAGCTATGAGTTGGAACTATGGTTTAATTATTCTCTGTTCAAGGATAAATTATATTGTCTATTGGATAATTTTTATGTGGAAGATTTCATTTATTTGTTTATTTACCTCAATTTTCTGTTTGGTTTCTGAGAAAATGGATGGAAGTTGTGTGTTTTGAGTTTTTCTTTTTTCTTATATTTGATGTATGGAGATATTATTGATTTAGAATAGAACGAAAGCTAAGAAAATTGATTATGAACTTCCTGACTGTTAGTTTTATCAGTAACTGAATGCATAGCTGTGCGTGTCTGAAAACATAAGAATCATCTGTAAAATTCTCGATGAATTGAAAGAACAGACCTGGAAATACAAAGTTGTCCTAATACAGGTCGAGTCGTGCAATTGCTAATGTCTGTCACTGAATTTTGTGACCACCTCCCATATTTTTGTGTTTTTCGTCCCAAGGTTAGGATATTGCAATCAGCATCCTTAGTTCGTGGCGGGATTGCATGATTTCTTGGAATTCTGATTATACCCATCATCTTCCCATGCTATGCTATGCTTCTGGTGTTCTGCAACAAATACTTTGGTTTTTTCTTTTCATTGATAGTTTTAGAACTTGATCATTCAGTTTTTGAGGTTGAATGATTTGATATTAGCAAGTCTGTAAATTAAGGTGTTGGTATCAAATTTAGCAGTTTTTTTCATTTGCAAACATGATTCTTTAGATCCAAGTTTCCAAATTTAAATGAAGCCATGTTTGGAATGCAGACTTTGCAAAGGGACGACATAGCAGATAAGATCAACCAGATTACAGAAAAAATTGAAGCAGCATTGGGTGAGATTCCTTACGACAAACTCAATTTATCAGAGGAAGTTCAAGAACAGGTAATCTTATGACCAAATTGATTCTTTTAGCATATTTACAAGAACCTCCTTTTCCATTTTATTTGTGCACATCATGAGATATTCTGAAGAATGATTTTGGCACAAGATGATGACTCAAATTAGTCAATGGATTGCTTAATTTTAGTGCTGTCAGTTGATGTTATATCCACTGCTTTTTTCCAGATTGAACTTGTGCACGCTCAATTCAGAAGAGCAAAGGGAAGGCAAGAACTCCAAGATCATCAACTGGAAGTTGATTTGGCCATAGCACAGAGAGAAAAGGATCCTGACCGTGCAATACTAAAAAGACTTTCAGAAAAGTTGCATCTCCAGACTATCGATGATCTAAAGAAAGAATCCCTTGCTTTCCATGAACTGGTTATTGCAAGTGGTGGAGATCCAGGAGACTGGTTCAAGAAGATGGCATCCCTCTTTAAGAAGTTAAAGGACTATGTTCAAACAGAAAACCCTGAAATTGATTCTGCTGAGGCTGGAAAGGGTATGATTAAACACAGATCTCCTGTTATCCCAGATGATTTTCGGTGCCCAATATCTCTTGAACTGATGAAAGATCCTGTTATTGTCTCTACCGGACAGGTTTTCTACAAGTTCTCTTATAGTTTACAGCTTTGCATCTTTGTTAGTAGCCATTATTCATTAATCGTTTATTTCCTTGTCCAGACATATGAAAGATCCTGCATCCAAAAATGGCTAGATGCAGGCCATAAGACATGTCCAAAAACGCAGCAGACCCTTTTGCATACTGCGCTTACACCGAACTATGTTTTGAAGAGTTTGATTGCTTTATGGTGTGAGAGCAATGGAGTAGAGCTTCCTAAACAGCCAGGGGCTTGTAGAAGCAAAAAAGTAGGAAGCAGCATGTCAGATTGTGACCGAGCTGCAGTCACTACCTTATTAGACAAATTAGGCAATGGTAGTCTGGAACAACAAAGATCAGCTGCTGGAGAGCTTCGTTTATTAGCAAAGAGGAATGCGGATAACAGAGTCTGCATTGCTGAAGCAGGAGCAGTTCCACTCCTTGTGGAGCTATTATCCTCAACAGATCCTCGAACCCAAGAGCATGCTGTTACAGCGCTTCTCAACCTTTCCATAAATGACCTTAACAAGGGAACCATTGTTAATGCGGGAGCCATTCCTGATATAGTTGATGTTTTAAAAAATGGAAGCATGGAGGCAAGGGAAAATGCAGCCGCAACTCTTTTCAGTTTGTCTGTGATAGATGAGAATAAGGTGGCAATAGGGGCAGCTGGGGCAATCCCAGCTCTTATAAAGTTGCTTTGTGATGGGACTCCAAGAGGAAAGAAGGATGCTGCTACTGCTATCTTTAATCTTTCAATTTATCAGGGAAACAAGGCTAGGGCTGTAAAGGCTGGTATTGTGCCACCCCTGATGAGGTTGTTGAGGGATGCTGGGGGAGGAATGGTGGATGAAGCACTGGCAATTCTTGCCATCCTTGCAGGTCATCAAGAAGGGAAGGTAGCAATTGGTCAGGTTGACCCGATTCCTGTTCTGATAGAGGTCATCAGGACTGGATCTCAACGCAACCGAGAGAATGCTGTAGCAATCTTGTGGTCGCTTTGCACTGGTGATTCACAGCAGTTGATCTTAGCTAAGCAGTTTGGTGCTGAAGAGGCACTAAAGGAGCTCTCGGAGAGCGGTACTGACAGGGCCAAGAGAAAGGCTGGAAGCATATTAGAGCTCCTCCAACGAGCTGATACTGTGGTTGATCAAAGCTGATTCTGAATCACGCTGCAATACTTCAGAAAATTGCAAACCAAAATCATGTCTGTTTGAATAGTTATTCAGTTTTGAATAGGTATCTCTTTACAAAAGGGTAGATATGGAAGTGTGCATCTCGGCGGCTTAGGCATACAAGACTGGTGCGTATCCCCCAGTTAAGATAAAGGTAAAAACAACGGTCAGCTTTCACCAACAGGCAGGAAAGGTCAGTGGCCCTACATTTTAAACTGTGCCGGCTCTGGTGGGACTTGGTCTCGTTCTATGAGCTGCTGCTGATTTCAGGAAATTATTATCTTAATGAGATGGAGGAGTTTGGTAGAAGATGAAAGCAACAACACTACAGCGATTTGATGGGGTGATGTCAGCCTTGAAGCATCGCATTCAAGGTGATGTGTTCTTCAGTGAACGTTTAGAAGTGCTTGGGGCATCCACATTTCCTCACCAGATGTTATGTAATATGTTAAGAGGTTGGAATTGACTTATAATGGCTATATTTTAGAAACATTTTCAGGTGTCATCTGATCCCTTTTCATCCATGGTTGTTAGTTAGAAGGTGCAACTGTAGTCAGCCTAAGATGGCGTGAAACAAAATTTCATTGCAATGAGTTGTAGAGTTGGATCGAAAGATATTTATAGACTTGAAGACAGTCTTTTTAGCTATTTTCATCTGAAGAAGGCATGTATTGACAGACAGTAGCATTTATTGATTGAAAAAACCTCCCTTTCATTCAACCCAAATAAACAATTTACAAGAATTCTCTAGAAATGTCAACACAACGTATATACACAAACAATTCCGGCCAGGGAAAATAAAATAATCAAAATACCAATGTTTCTCCCCACAGAATAGCTCGATAGCATTACCTTGGCGCTTTCTGCGCGTTTTCCGTGAGCCGTCTCATTCTCGGCTTGGTAAGCCAAAAAATTTCCAAGTCGTCGCTTGAGAAGTCGGTGTAAAATACAATTCTTTACAAATTAACCCAACTTTTCCATGTATGTCTGGGTCAAGGTGTTACCGTTGACGATTTTTGTTGTCCCAATAATCATATCATATGCCATCGCTTCCTGAAGAATAGATGAATATTTATATATATTAAAAAAAACTATACACAACATAACAACCATTCAAATACAATCTTGTCAGAATCCAAATACTTGAGACAGAATTTTCTTTTCAGAAGTCATGTTATATAGAGCTTTTCATTAACAAAAGAGAAACTAGACTGGAAAAAAAGATCCAGTAAAATCATCCAAAGGGATGCGCCATCCTTCATTCATTTTGAAATGTTAGTCTAAATGCTTTCACTAATATGGGAGAAAAACCAAGGTCTCACCCACATGCAACTTTGATAATCGAACTGCCTAATCAAGATCCGCATATTACAATTGCCCACTACAGATTCAGACAGCAAAGTATTTAACAAACCTGAGCACTGAGAAATCGAAGTGCAGAAATTTCTGCAAATGTTACCCCTCCAATGAAAACAACAAGTACCAGGGAGCGTCTTCCATCAGCAACTCTGAAACATGTAAACTAGTGTTAAAATTCAACGAAGATCAAGATGTTGCACGATACAAGTTGAAAATGAATCTACTCTAAACACTTGGAGTGCATGATTAATCCAACCAGTTCCGTGATCAGTCATTCACAAAAACTTTTTGCACTATTAAGTATTTGGTAAAAGTGATACAAAGAGATGCACATAAAAAGTTTTATGATCCTTGATCACAGGCAATGCTCTTTAGATTATATCAATCAGAAAATGTAGATAACCTCACGGTCATCAATGATGGCATGATGCCATCAAAGCAATGTAAATATCAATTGACTAGAAACAACAGCTTGAGCAAAATACAAGAAACCAGGATGAGTTTGAACATGCCTGTCAACAGCTGCTGAAGCCCCATGCAAAGTGTCAAACGAAGAACTGCTTGAGAATCCACCCTGCACAAGTAGTATGAAAGCTATTGTGGTCAAGATATCAAAATTCTATGGCATGCATATATGTAAAAAACTAGAAGCATACTATCAGTAAAACAAAAATATTAGAAGCAACAGCAAAACAAGAGGAAGGGAGGAAAGAGAGAAGTGTACTGACTCTCTTCATTTCTGAATGAGGTCCTGGCAACAGCTTCAAAGTTTCTTCCATGGGACGCCTGAAAGGTCAAGCCATCATGTTTCACTAAGATAAGGTCACTTGTAAAGTTCACATTTATAGTGCAAAGATGGTTATATATCCAATTAAATGTACCAAAGAACACATGAACTTAAGCTTCTTGGAATCACAAACAAGGTGATAAATCAACTCTAAACGATTGTGCATCAGTTGGACTCGATCACATTAAACTTGCTTCAATTCAACCTATAATGCTTAAGGGGCTTTATCTTTAAGTAAGACCAGAAAAGGCACAGATGCATTAATCTTTAAGGTAGTTCACAAAAATGAATATAGATAACCAGTAAACATGCAGGATCCACTGCTGAAGAAGTACAAAAGCTCAAAGCAGAATTCAAAATAGACCCTACCATCCAGATCGAACAGCATGCTGGACAAGGCGGATGCTAAGTGGTGCATATCCAGAAAAGACATATGCAATGTCGTTGGGGCTGTTGCATAAGAAATAGTTTTACAAGTTATGAAAGAAAGGGATTGTTAGAAAAGGCAAACTTGCAAAATAAATCAAAACAGCATAAATTTATAAATGCAGAAAAGTGTGCTTCATTTTTTCATGGCATTCCATTTCATTTTTCAAGAATGAATTTTTCAAACAGTAATAGATTTGGAGAATTTCAATTTAAGATGATTTCAACTTTTTAGAGATAAATTAGGAAAAACAAATAGAAAGCATACTACAGATCCTCATGGATGCAGTTTCAGGAGAATTTAAGAAAATGTGTTTTTAGAAAACAATCTAAAACATGTTTTAGCAGACTCTGTAATTTTCAACTTCAGAAACAGATAAAAAAAATAATTCTGAGCCACAGGAAAACAGGCCCCATAATACATTCCAGTTCATTATCCCCGGGCATCTTCAGCTTTGGAACAAAAGATTAGCAGAGCTAAATGGACAATGTATTAAACATTCTTTAAATAATTTTATTATAAAAAAACAGATTGCATGATCAAGAGGTTGCATACTTGGTAGTGTCAGTATCCTCAGTTACAAGCTGGAGATTACGTTTGATTGTCAGCCAGTTGCCTTTACTTTCCTGCAAGACTAGAATGATGTACAATGAATTTGGGAATTCGAAAGATGCCGTTTACCTTAACTACTAAATTACAATGTAATGCAAACAAAATGCCTTGCTATGAAGGAAAAATCATACTAAACCTGCTTTTTAAGCAATCCAGCCTTCTCTAAATTATTCAACATTGCTATGTGCTCAAATCCATAGCTATGAAGCAGCTCCCTCCTAAATGAGGAATACAGAAGTATTGAATAACCATAATGCAGAATAACTGGAATATAATTACATAATAGAAGGATAAAACAGCTGTGAAAGTCAAGAGCAAGAGGAATTAAAGTTAAAAAAAAGGTGAACCAAGCTATTCTTACCTCAAATGATCAAAATTCTTTTTTGGAAGCCCTGAATTTGTGATGGAAAATAAGATCAGAAGACGCACGACAGTAACTAGAGGCTCCTGCTTATGGATTAATTCTTCAATGTAATCATAGCATCTGACAAAACAATCTTAGTCAATTACATTATTCCAACATACAAACATTTTGAATTGAGGAAGCATTTCCAATATTGTGTACAGGAAAGTTTTATCAAAGCACACAGAAAATAAGTTTGATTAATAGGACTAGACAGGACAACTCTTATACTATTGTTTGAAACATTGGCAGTTTCTATCTTGCCACGTGCCCAGATTTCTGTCCAACATCCCCTACTGCACAAGTTTGTCCCATGTAGTCTCCTTAGACCAATCCATCTACTCATCAAACAGGCCCTAAATTTTTAAAGGAAATCAAATAAACTATTTTTTTGCACACAATATAAAAATATCACATCCAGCATCTTCTACAAGCGTCAACATGCAGAAAAAGGTCGGTAACTGAATGACATAGAACAAATGCAAATGTTGGCCTATTAACCTATTAATCAATATGCAGAAAAGAACAGAGCATATAAAGCTCTCAAAGCAAGGATGTAAGAATTCAAATCAACTTACATGTCATAACTCTGAGCCTCAACAAGTGTCTGCTCCATGTCAAGTCGTGACTGAAATGAATGCTTTGATGTGAATGTTGACAGATGCTGAGCCAGATTTATGTGTCTCTGAAGCCATTAGAAGCAGCAAATCAAAACCTAGCATCACTGGAACAACACTGACAGAGGGCATGATAGGTGAGAATTGAATTAGAGTGACTTACAGTCATCTCCGGCAATGAATTCAGCTTTTTAACAAAATCCTTTAACTCAGAAACTGTCTGGTGCTGTATCAATTAAATGACACCTGATTAGAAAATGCACATAACTCTTCAAGTATCCAAAGGTAAAGCATTCAAGAGATTAAGCTTGCATGCAATAGTAATCTGATTATTGGTATAAACTGTAGCTGCAACTCTCGACTTGGGAAGCTCTCTCATAAAGCAGAAAGAAGAACCAAATACAAGGCAGCTACTTAAGCAGGTAGTGAGTCGGCAACAGTTATTCGTTAGTTATGAAAAAACAAACATGAAAGTTCAGGTGATGACAATTCACGTACAGTAGTCGTCATATCTGTGTAGTCCTGCTTCATAGATGTTGCTTTTTGACGAAGGACCTGTAATCATACTGCAGATGCCCACTAAGGAAATAGAAACTGAAGAGCATACAAAGAACTGATAACAGTTGAAAAGGAGAATCTTAAATTAATGTGGAAATTAAAATAAACTTCCAGAAAAATGGAGCAACCTGGACAACAACTTCAAAGTTGAGATCTCGAATTTCCTTGAACAGCTTGTCACTGAAAAAAGGTTCAGCCATGTACAGTGAATTAATTGCCAAGACATAAGAAAAGGCAGGGGTAGAGAGCAAGAGAGAAGGTCGAAGGTTCTGATAGCTCAGTGAAACATGGGGTATAAATCTTAACCCAACTGCACCTATGCAACATGCACTTATACGAGTTAGGATTTCAATCAAGGATAACACTTCCTCGCCAACATCCATCTAAACCCATTGTATCATCTCTTTTTCCCTTTTCTATGGAACAGATAAGAGGGGGGGAAATACCTGTATATCACATAGCATACCTTGAATTAAGTGGAACTTTCATCTTTTTTCCTTCTTGTTGATCACCCATGATTGATGAATCAAGCTCCATGGCACCATTGTTGATGTGCAGAAACTGCACTAAATCTAATTAGAGATTGGCTAATAACATATCCAACTAACCATAGATAAGTATTGTCATTTTTGTTCATTCAGAAACACTTCGAATATTCAGCATCCAAATAATAGAAACTAAAATTTTCTGATGCTCATGCTAGGAGAGATCAAATATTTTTGTGTCGAAGTTATACTTAATTTAAGGCTGAAACTATAGAATTACAGACACGGACACAAACACATTTTTCATCAGTAATCATATTTAGTAACAAAATTAGCACATATAGTCTCCAAAAAGCAGTCAAAATAGCTAAAGAATCTTGGTTTAAACTTGAGTGTCAAATTACCTCGTCCAGAAGTCCTTCATATGTTAATTGAGAGCACATAGGAGTAACCATGTCCACCTGCAGCAAGCGGATAAATTTTTAAATAGCAAGGGTATTTATTTATACATCAAGATCATAATATGCAAAGTCCAAGAGATATCAGCTTTACAATTCATACTACAAGTTTATGCTTTAATTCTAGCTTGGCCCAGGTATCAGCTTAGCTCAACAACAGAAACTTCAATCAATTTCTTTGCTGACTGACTTGACATGCACACTCCTGCAAAGCCCTACAACTAACTCATTGATATGCACACCCCTGCAAAGCCCTACAACTGACTCCTAAATTAGCTAAAGAATCTAGATGTCTTAATTTCATGATCATAGGTGGAGTTTAACCCTGTAATATCCCACATCGGCGGGTGAGGAAGTGGTAGCTGGCCTTATTAAGAGTGCTGGTTGCCAACTTGTTATACGTGTTTTGGGGCGTCAGGCTCAGAAGTGAGCTTGCGTCACCAGGAACAAAACCGTGAGGCCGGTAAGGCCCAAAGCGGACAATATATGGAAGGTTGGGCCGGGCTGTTACATTTGGTATCAGAGCCGACCTCACTGGCTGTCCGATGGTGCCGACGGGGTCGTCAGGCTCCTTAAGGGGGGTGGATTGTAAGATCCCACATCAACGAGTGAGGAGTTAGTTGCTGGCCTTATTAGTAGTGTTGGTGCTAACTTGTCATACGCGTTTTGGGGCGTTAGGCCAGAAGGGCTCGCGTCACCAGGAACAAAACCGTGAGGGCGGTAAGGCTCAAAGCGGACAATATATAACAAGTTGGGCCGGGCTGTTAGAAACCCAATGTCTGCACAACTTACAGTCATTGCAACTACAGTTTGGAATTTCAATTGGCAGATACCATGGAGACAGTACTTGGACTCTAGAAGAACAAATAGAGAGAAC
>Ga0307515_10010725_pt1 | contig 17501 bp, 19 predicted proteins | sample 17_EM_MG_FD_194513 | JGI IMG/M metagenome (GOLD analysis project Ga0307515, IMG submission 194513) | Populus trichocarpa ectomycorrhiza microbial communities from riparian zone in the Pacific Northwest, United States - 17_EM | ecosystem: Host-associated > Plants > Roots > Unclassified | place...
CAATGGCTTTCCGGTCAATGGAGGGATAGACCGGATTCGCCAAAAATTATGACAGGGATCGGACTCGTGTAAGTCTGCTCGATACAAATATGCCTGCTGCTTTTCTTACAGATGCACTGCCCCCAGCTAGCGCATGGAACTGGTGTTTCATCGGAATGCTACCTACGCGCGAGCACCCCAGCGAGTGGATTGGCATGACGGCCAGCGTCAATCCGCCCTGGGAAAGGACCTGTATGGATCCCGCGGCCAACTATGTACTTCCCCTGGGGCACACCGCACGTGCTGATGGGGTGACTGGCTGGAAGGCATTCAGCTGACTGAACGCACCCCAGGCTCCTGCGTCGGTCAGAGGGGGGCGATCACTAGCACTTTCTGGCGCGTCCGGACCGGAACTTGTGACTAGGGTACTAATCGTCAATGGGTACTCCGTCAGGCTGCTGAGGCCGACTTCTACTCCATGCGCTTTGGCCTTGTTGAGCGAACAGAACCAATCCGACTCCGGGTCTTGGGAACGATACAGATTGAGGATCGTGATCTCCGGAGCCAACAGTTTCCTGGTTATCGGTTCCACACTTCGCCTCGCTGGACAGGCGGGCCGGGTGTCTGGAAATCTTACTGCCGCCTCATTCACTCTGGAGATGGGCAATTTCGATTCTCGAAACGGGGTCGATTTAACCCTCGCGATTGGGACAGACGGGAAGTCACCGAGGAGCGTTGACCCGGCTTGCACCTCGTGCGACTGTCTAGGGTGGGCGTTCCGCCGCATCTAGAGCTGCTTGGGATGGTCAACTCGGTATCGAGGCATAGTCTTATCCTCTGGAATGTCAAAACCCAGCAGCATAACAGCCCTGTACAAAATGTGGCCAAGTACCCGGGGTCGGGGGTCAGCTTTTCCAACCACTGGATAAGGTCTGTCTCACTACCGTTAGGAAACAAGGAGTTCCCATTATTTTATCAGTTTTCCCTGTGCAGTGGTACGTGCGTGCGCAGACGTACAACGGGGGGAAGGGGTGATACAGTGTGACAGTACGTGGGTTGAAACCACTTTCCGGTAATCATTCTCTCCGTAACGACGGCCGCCGCTGACCCGTTCGAGTGGTACGCATCTCGAGTGCCGGACCCGCCCTCCACGAGGGGCACGCGTCCACATCCATGTCCGAAGGTTTAACGCCAAGAATTTGGATGGGGACGTGCTCTCTCGGGCGCACGCGAGGGTGGCGCTGGACGCGAAGTAGTGGTGTCCCACCCACGGGCATCGATAAGTTACGAGTCTCGCGTTTTCCAAGACGGAGTTGATGGTGCAAAAACACTCGGACGAGTAGAGTCTGGAACGACCGTTCCAACACGAGTTGATGTAAGTACGGCTCCACACACCACATCTCATCTATAATCACTTCGAGTGGAGTCCCCCATCCAGTACTCCACCTTTCCCGCAGGCACTACGGCAGCTACCCGAAGATTCTCATCACCCTGCATAAAGCAGCGAGTGCATCAAATTCTGTCCGGGCAATGACAACCAACTTCCGATGCATCGGGTCCACCACAGAGCACGGTTACGATCCCGGACGGCATCGGGAAACTCACCGACTCCAGGTAAGGATAGGCTTCTGTTGTTGTCTGAACACATGGCGTTGACCGGTGCTGCTAGGGGTGCCGGTAGGAGATTTTACCGTTCATTTTCCGCCATGCCTAGAGAACGCGCAGACGGCCACCCCGAAGAGGGTTACAGCAACGGCGACCCCGGGGACGGTGGGGCTGGTCGTCCATGGATACCGGGACAGGGTGGAACCGAGCAACGAGAAGGCAAGCCGGAGCATTGCCGAGACACTCTTGGTGACGAGGTGGGGGTACCACTTCTCGAGACCATCCAGTTTCGCTCTCGATTTCAGACATATCGGTCGACCTAGTGTTTCCCGAGTACTGCTAGGAAGGCAGCGAAGATTGGGGTTGCAAGGCTGGCGTGGAGCAATGACTGAACGGTGACAATTTCAGGAGGAGGTTCGGCCCTGGTGGCGGAGTCAGGGTCTGCGTTGGGGAAGGGTGAACTGCTCATGACATGGATGAGGGTTCGCACGTGGGCGCCACTCATCACGTTTGGATCCAGCTCGAGCTCTGCCAATACAGTGAAAGCTGAACTGACTGCAGAAAACAGACCGGCCTGTGGGTGTGCCACTTCTTGTGGGGCTGGACGATCACCGGTTCTTGGGGTTGAAGCTTCGGTCGTGCAGTCCCATGTATTAAATGACGTGCCCGGCCGTCATACACGGTGGTAGGAAGACTAAAAATATTGGCGCCCGATCCACGAGTCCAGCTGGTGGCGCTGATTTTATCCACAATCTTATCACAAGTGAGAGGTAACCACGGCCAACTGTTGCAAATCCAAACTTCGGTTTACGACTCTAAATATTATACTTGCTATGGATAATCGCACGCCCAGTCTATGAACGGACCTATAAACGGGATAGGTTTTGCACGCAGTCCCGACGACATGCCCCTTTCCTCTTCTACCGTCTCGACCATAAACGCCCCCTCCCACGTTGTGGGATCGTACCCAAATAGGTGATACAACCTCCTCAACTGACAAACCTGAGCGATATGAAAATCAGCGAGATACCGGTTCCCAGATCTGAGCCATGGGTTTGACGTCGGGTCCGGCCGAAGAGCGCTCCCCGCCCGACATGAAAATGTTCTGTGGCGTGCTGTGAGAAACATCATGTGTCGGGACTGCTTGGGTTGGGCAGTGGTATGTTGTTTAAGGGCAATTAAGCGTCTCATTCCGTGAGTTTGATAGAACCGGAGCGTGTGGTGCTCAATCAACCTCCAATCGTCACGATCCACCAGGTTCACAGCACCTGTGGTCCAGGCCCACATGATTACAACTTCGGCCGTGTTGGAGCACTGAAGCTCTTCAAGGCGCCTGATCGCCGTAGTAATCTTTGTGGCGGTACAGAGAAGCTCTGGCCACAAGTCGCGTGCCACGTCAAACATGGATTCGAGAGCGGTCCTCTTGCCTTCCCCCGTGGATAAAACCTCTTCACAGGTCGTGAAATTGGAGCGGCGGAGGTGGTTTCGCCATGGATCCGATGACGCGAACTCCATCAGGACAACCGTGGTCATCATAGGCTTGTAAACCCCCAGGCCCACAGGTTTCCCGTCTTGAGGATCTGGAAGTTGGAACGGGTCGCCGACCACTTGAAGAAGCTTGCCAAGGTTTTTTTTGGGAATATTCTCCATCTGTGAGGAGAACCACCCGGTTACGAACCTAAGGAAGGTATTCAGAGCCAGACTGCGTGTTTGTGGAGGATGGGTTGGCTGGAGTGTCGATGTGAGGACGGGGAGAATCATTGGGCCAAAATGCGCGGATCCCCGATTTGTTGATAGAATGCGGAGGGCGATGAATCCTGGAGATGGTGGGGATGGTGTGAACTCCTCGCACAGTGGTAAGAAGCGTAAGATCGAAGGAATCCAAGTAGATAACACACGGGAGAAAGGCTCCGCGTGCTCGAAGAAATGTTTCCCTAGCAATTGCACTACCTCGCTAGCCATTTGATAACGTTCGTGTTCTTGATATCCAGAGTTGAGAATTTCGGAGATCCATAAAAAGCCCAATTCTCCGCTCCCCATGACTTGGAGCGGGTCGACATGAATTAATGTGGATAGAACCGGAGTTAACACGCGTGGTGTAGCCTCCCCCCTCGCGATGACGACTTGCAATTGTTGATGGAAAAGGTGTATTACCACCTTCAAAGTGTCGCTAGCATTCGATGAGTAGAGTCGATGCAAAGCATAGGAAATGACGCACGTATTAATGGGGGCATACAAATCACGGGAGTCGGTTTGGAGCCCAAGGGAGATAACCATCATGAGTAAGCGGTTTGTTCTGAGGATGGCAGGGATATGACCGTTGTCTGCGGTAAAGGTCCGGCAGATCGACTCCATTGCGTATGGGACAGGAATTCTGCCGGGTCCTTGAACGCGCCTCCACCGCCAAATTGTCTGGAGCATTACCCTGCTCAACCAGAGCTGGTGGGCGGTAGATAAATGGTCGAGTATGCTCCCGGAAAATTCTAGATCCAGGAAGGGCTCGTTTTGGGTAGGGTCGCTCACAACAAATATGATGACCGCCACAACTAGCCTGAATAGTGGCTCGGGTGAGGATGTATATCGAACGTTAGAGGTAATACGTTCGCAAAGCCCCTTGAGGCCCCTGTCCTCAGGTTCCATGTTGAGTTGGATGCTAAGAACCGATGCCAGCGCCATCCCTATTGAACTTGCGTGCTCCGACTTGCTAGGAATCACTTGCCTGTCCAATAGACAATCGAAGAGGAGGTCTGCGAGAATATGGGGTGACAGAGCTCCCGCAATCTCCGGGTACCATATCATATCCGCAGCAAACCGGACAGTGAAGAATATGACGTCGATGTCCGTGGTGGACCCGAGCACCCAAGAGATGCAACGTGCATCGGCGTCGCAAATACCCCAATCGATAGAAACGTCTTCAAAGATACGGGTGGGCGATGCCACTGCAGCAGCTAGTGGTATAAGCCCTACTTCCACCGCCACATCTGGAATGCACCCGAAGCTCTCCAGCATGCAGCGAACTCCGAAGCGGAGATACTTCAGTGTTCGTCCGAAGTTTTTGATCAGGGGGAAGGGTGTGATAAGCGACCGCAGCGAACAAGCGAATGCGGTGTCGCTACATGTCAGGTATTTGATGACGATTCTGATAAGAATGGAAGGAGGTGTCTGGTAGGGGCAGTCGTAATAGAATGTTGCTGCGAGGGTGAGGAATATATATATGGCGACACCGAAGAGTGTGATGGCAAGGATCATCCCAGCGATGGTGCGACTAACCATCCACAGATAGCGTGATAGAGCGCAACCAAGCAACAGCAATGCGGCCTGAAGCATGACCGGAAGGCTTTCAATTGCGAGGTGGAAATACCATCCCCCAAGCCCATCCAGTTTCCGCTGTCTGTCCCGGCTCTTGTCGGCGGCAGAACCCCCACGGTTCCGGAGATATCGGTTGACCCACTGCTTCCCAAGCATCGAAAGAAACGCGGCGAAGAGTGAAGTCGCGAGACTCGCGTAAAGTAGAGACTGGACTGTAACAATCTCGGGAAGAGGTCCGGTCCAGGCGGCGGAGTCGGGGTCTGCGTCGGGGAAGAGTGAACTGTTCACGGCATGAATCAGGATTCGCATGTAGGCAGCAGTCATCTCGTTTGGATCCGGTTGGAGTTTTGATTGAACATCGACGATGAACGCTGAACTGACTGCGGAGAACAGACCGGCCTGTATGCCTTCAAATTTAGTATTCAGTCTCAGCAGTGGAAATCGCACGACTCACAAAGATGAGGGACGTGTTCAAGTCCTCGTCGTACTTTTTCGCATAGCCTCTGTCAAACTCATCGGCCTCCTTGCGGTAGACGGCGAAGAAGTCTGCGCGGGGGTCGTTGGACCTCAACGGATCGAGGAACTCTTTGAGAACGGAACGGAGGCTGTGCGGCGGGTTAGAGAAGCACTCGGGCCAGGGATTGCAGCTATCGAATCGGCGCACCACTTCGGGTCGAGTTGGACAAGAATGGGCTCTTTTACTGGCGATGTAGGATTTTCTCCCTGAGGCGGAAGCTGGGGTTCCCCCATCCTTGAAGCTTGCGGTGACGAAGAGGATGAGCAAGGTAGGCGAACCTAGGCTGGAGTCCAGTCGGGCGTAGTTAGAATAAGAGGGTAAGGGGTGAGGGTGCCCCTGAATTGACTCTTGAGCGAGCCGGGCCGGAGCTGTACCGAAAGCGGAATTCAACATGGTCACTGGGTGAGAAAAGTCACAGTTCTCCTCTAGGGCGTTGCAGACGTGTATATGGGAACACGTCCTACGTCGGGAATAACGCACGACTCTGGGCAATCGCGGACCATTCCTCCCATACTACATTGACTGCTACGCGATTACAACATCCAGGCTGTAGGCTCAGAAGTATGTATCTACTCCGATGTCACCGGCGCGCCGACGGCAGTGGCCTTGGGGAATCCTTTACGTGAGCTGACGTCCTCCTAACGAAACATGATCATAGGTGAGCGCGCTATTGCACTGCCTTGCACCTCGCGTGCTCATTTGTACTATGGGGTTTCCCGTGACACATTCATGAGTTGGTGCTTGTGATATGAATCCTGTGTTAGTTCCAGATGTTGCTAGCAAAACTGGCATAGTTGGATATTAGGCGATTAGACCCACGCGACAGTCTCTGCTCCAAACCGTGGCTGTTTGCTAGGCCACATCAAAACTCTTCCTGCCTACATACGCATGCGCTCACATCATGTCGGATTCGCCCCCTCCCTGGCAAACTTACAGACAGTACGCGTAACCAATATCATGGCATTCCAATCGAACACTCACGTGTCGCCCAGGGCTCTTGTACCATTAAACTATGGGCACGCCCTTTGGTCGGTGCTGCTGTTATCCGTTGACGTTTCGAGCCTCTTCTGAACCCAACGACAGGGAACCTGCCCCGATCTATAGCTACAAACGCATCAGACTGGGTGATGTGGGTTACATCCGTGAAGGGGGCTTCCACCTTCTCTTCTCCGCCGGGGAACCACTAGGGACAAGGGTACTCGGCGGCGATGTCCCCCACACCTTCGAGCCCTTGGATATTGGTCACATTGTCCATCGCAGGGTTCGACCAGCCGGCTACCTACGAACAACATCGGTCAGGGAAATTGGAGCAGACGTCGGTGCCTCTGTAGCTATCCCTTGGTACGACTCGCGATTATCCTCGTGGCATCTTGCTGACGTAAGCAAAAAGCCCCATAGAACCTGGCGCCAGGCTCGCATTCGAACTGAACCGACAACAAGGTGCCGTATTGGTTACCAAACACGAAACCTACAGAGAGGATATCGAAAGGCGGCTTGTCTTCGAGAAGTACATCAAGAAACATTACAATTCTTGGGTCGACTTCGCGCGTGAGCAGGGTCACGACAGCAACCCTAAGCCGGTTCTCGTCACAGGAGTCGACCTTACTCGAGACTTTGCGATGGTTGCTTACTCGAATAACTCTGTTCGTATGGAGTGCGAATTCTCAGCGGCGGTACCGGCGGTTGCTTCCGCCTCCCTGTCTCTATGGGGAAGATGGCGCACTGAAGGGTTGGTGCACACAAACTGCGGACCACCACTCCTGGCCGTTGAAACAACGTCCTCTTCAAACTCAGGTGATCACGCCACACCTGTATCCATCATCCCGAGCGAGTACAACCAATGCGCATTTATCCGCTATTACACCATGCGCAGGAGAGGTCCCATTCTCAAAATTATTAAAGCGGGTGCTGGTCCGCACGACCTTGGGGATCGCGACTCTGAAAATGATTCCTCCGACTCCGCATGCTTCCAGGGTCTATCGAGTGGGGATAGCGACACCTCGGACGTGGTGGTCCACAACCTACCTTTGGTCAGTGTTGCGCTCATAGCTATTTTCTGCCCGTATTCAACAATTATAGGACGATATGGATGATTTTGACAGCATTGCGGAGGCTGTGTTTCAGGTAGGTACTGTGCCTCTGCGAAGAAAATACTGGACCATCAGGTTTACTCCTATTGTAGAAATCCAACGCGGAATCTGTATTACTGCACCATGATATCATTCCAGACATTCGACAACTGTCTGCTGGCGGGATGGAATTGGAATGGCCAGTAGGGTTCGATTTATCAAAACATATCCTTGTTGACGAAGATGGAGGTTGTGTATCTATTCTTTTGCCCCTCTTGCAGTATGGTTGACGGAATCCCTGTGGATTCACAGTAGGAACGATCTCCTGGCCCTGGTCCGCAGAGCCGGACACGGGGCTATTCCGGAAATTAAACGCAGCCACGGATGATTCTCTGGCTACCTCCTCGAACAGCCACATCCGAACCCCTGCACACAAGATAAAGCACATCATTTCTACCCATAACATCGACGTCACTGGGGATTTCGGGCCCGGAGGACGGCACGACAATGACTTTGACGACTTCAGAAAAATTGACATTCTCCCCACCGCCGACGAGATCAACTCGAAGGAACAACCGTTCTACCGATTCAGCGAGGAGCTGGACGATCCTGCGACCATCGATACTCGACCCGGGACCTATCTCGACAATCATTTCCGTCTACTCCGCGAAGATATGGTGCATGAAATGAGGGAGGAATTGGAGGTTGCGCAAGGGAAGAAAAAGGGTCACAAGATGGGGTTGGTAGCTGGCGGTTTGAAGCTGTTGGATCTGTACTGTGGAACTCCGGCCCACCGAGTCAAGTGGGGAATCCAGCTGGAATGCTCGCACGATTTGTGGATCTTTGATGGTGTCAAGCCCAAGGATCGGAAGACCGCGTTACAGAACCACCGGCGGTTCGCAAAGCACGGATCGATGGCTTGCATTCTCATAAACGACGAAGTCGTTGGGTTTGCTTCCATCCATCGAGACGAAGACCTCCTCTCCAAAAATCCTCCCATTTTCGTCGTCCAGTTAGGAGGAGAGGCTAGCACCGTAAGCGTCCTCACCAGGCTCAAGACTGCGAAGAACGTGAAGATGGTCCAGATTGATACTGCGCTCTTTGCATACGAACCTGTCCTCAAGGCAATACAAGAGATCAGGGACGTACCTCTCGCCGAGGAACTGCTTTTCTGGAATAAGGACAGCACAACCAGACCCCCCTCTTTTGTCGAACCCGGTATAGTTGCCGCCCTCAAGTCGAATCCTAGTTGCGAACTTCAGTCGTACCTTGGAACATCCTCCTCCGTGAAGCTTGACGAAAAACAAGCAGCCTCCCTTGTGACCGGGCTTACCAAAAAGGTCTCTTTGATCCAAGGTCCCCCCGGTGAGTTTATCCATCTGGACTTCAATCTCCGGTGTTGCTGAGTGCTTGGATGGACAGGAACTGGTAAATCTTTCATAGGAGCGCTCTTGGCCAAGGTTCTCCATGACCAGACAGACAGCAAGATCCTCGTCTGTTGCTATACGAATCACGCGCTCGACCAGTTTCTCGAGGATCTCATGAAGATCGGTATCCCCTCCTCGAGTGTGGTCCGTTTGGGCGGAAAAGCCACCCCGGCCACTGAACCCCTTCAACTCGAGAAACAGAGCACGAGTCACAGGTCGACCCAAGCGGATTACATGGCCATCGACGGGGCCAAGGCTCTTCGGGAAGAACGGTCCACCCTACTCCAGAAAGCCTTTGATGCGTACAAAGTGGCCTCCGTCCGAAACCCTCAGTTGCTCGAGTACCTCGAGTTCGAGGACCCCGAATACTTCGAGGCGTTTGCGATCCCGACAGCGCACGACGGTGGCAAGTTGATTGGGAGGAATGGGAAGCCTATCCATGATTTCTACCTTCTCGAACAGTGGGCCAAGGGTTACGACGCTGGACTCCTGAGCTACCACGAAAACGCCGTGAACGCATTCAGGATTTGGTCGATGTCATACAGTGAACGTCAGGAAAAGATGAAGATGTGGAAGGACACACTCCTCAAGGAACAGGTTGCTCACGTGTACGATAACGGAGAGGCGTATAACAGCTGCTTTACGTCGATCGACCGGATGTATGGGAGGAAGACCGAGGCGATTCTTAGAGAGAAGAGGATCATCGCTTGCACGACGACCGGAGCTGCCAAGCATTGCGAGCGGATACGGGCTGCTGCTCCGACCGTTGTTCTTGTGGAGGAGGCCGGAGAGATTTTGGAGAGTCATGTTTTGACCGCGCTGAGTCCGGGAACGGACCAGTTGATATTGATCGGTGACCACAAGTCAATATTCCTGTTTTTTTCCTGTTTCTTCGGTACGAGTTTACTGACGCTTGACACAGACAACTTCGTCCCAAGATCAACAATTACGGTCTTTCGTTTGAGAAGGGTAGCGGTTACAATCTGAACGTTTCGCTTTTCGAGCGGTTGGTCCTGAAGGGATTCCCTCACGAGACTCTCAGGGCACAACACCGCATGCGACCGGAGATTTCGGCCCTAATCCGCGAACTAACGTACCCGGAACTCGTCGATGCTCCTTCCACCGAATCTCGCCCAGACATTCAAGGTCTTTGTGACAACATAATATTCATCAACCATGACCATCCGGAGGACGAAGATGCTCGTCTCGCAGATCAGAAGGACCTTGGCTCGAAGACATCCAAGCGGAACACCCACGAGGCTCAGATGGTTCTGAGGATCGTACGGTACTTGGCGCAGAACGGGTATAAGTCGGAGAAGTTGGTTGTGTTGACACCGTATCTGGGACAACTTAATAACCTCCAGGACGTGTTGAAGTCTGAGAACGATCCTGTTCTCAATGACTTGGATTCTTTCGATCTTGTCAAGGCTGGATTGATGCCTCCTGCGGCCGCGAAGATCGCGAAGAAACCTCTGAGGTTGGCAACCATCGGTGCGTTACCCTTCCGATTTTCTTTGCGAATTAGAGGGTGATGGTGATGGTATTTCTCTCTTCTGGCTAGATAACTACCAGGGGGAAGAGAGCGACATCGTTATCGCAACACTCACCCGCAGCAACCCGAACTACGACATCGGATTCATGTATTCTCCAGAACGTCTCAACGTCTTACTCTCTCGAGCCCGAAATTGTTTGATCATGATCGGGAATGCGGCCACCTTCACCGGATCCCGGAAGGGCGGGGATATGTGGACCAGGTTGTTCAAGATGCTTCGGTGGAACGGGCATATCTACGAGGGGTTGCCTGTCAAGTGTCCCCGGCACCCGGACCGTACCGCTGTGGTGAAGGATTCTAAACAGTTTGATGTGGACTGTCCGGACGGTGGATGCCAGGAACCTTGGTTAGTTTTTCCTCGTGTGCACTTCACGACGGCAGAACACCTAATATTGATTGAATTTCACCTAGTGGAACGAAACTGAGCTGCGGAGTTCATTCTTGCCAATTGAAGTGTCACAAACTTGACGATCACTCGAAGATGCCCTGCGAATGGGTCCTGACGTCCAACTGTCCCAACAATCACGCCCAGACCTGGAAATGCCACCAGACGCAACCCCTCACTTGCCGCTTGTGCGACCGAGAGGCCAAACGCGCCGCAGAGAAACAGCAGAAAGACTTTGAGTTGCAGCAGAAGCGGGATGCGGAACGACAGGCGCACGACGAGAAGATAGCCAAGATCAGGGAGAAACTGGATGCTCAGATTCAGGCTCAGAAGGATTTGGAGCTCGCGAAGGAGAGGGAGGCGGCGTTGAAGCAGCAGGAACAAGACGTGAAGGATATGGAAGAGAGGATGCGGAAGAGGGCTGAAGCGGAGAAGAAGAGGAAGGATGCGGAAGAGAGGTTGCGGCAGGAAGCTGAAGCGGAGAAGAAAAAGGATGCAGAAGAGAAGTTGCGACAGGAGGCTGAGGCGAAGAAGACAAAGGATGAAGAGGCGAAGAGGGCAGCTGAACAAGCTGCCGCGTCTTCCAGCTCTATTGCGGCGGCCGTCGTTGATACTGTCAAGTCCACGTTGAACACTCTTAGGGGCACACCATCCAAGCCATCATCTCCAGGGAACACCGAGAAGAAGGAGAAGAAGAAGGAGGAGGAGGAGGAGGAGAAGGAGGAGGAAAAAAGGAAGGAGGAGAAAGAGGAGGAAGAGAAAAAGAAGAAGAAGAAGGAATCCGAGGCCCGGTCTGACTGGCAGCGTCGAAAGGATATTGAGGGTGTCGCGAATCCACACATCGATGCAATCATGGAGATGATCGGTCTAGAGCCGGTTAAGCAGCAGGTCCTCAGGATAATGGACAAGGTCGATGTCAACGTACGCCAGGGTACTTCCCTTTCCAAGGAACGGTTCAATGTTGTGTTTCTCGGGAACCCGGGAACAGGTATCATCCGCTTGCTTGCCCCACACGGGATCCTCACTGATGATACCTTATAGGAAAGACTACTGTGGCGAGGCACTATGCCAAGTTCCTGGCTTTCGTGGATGTTCTCCCCGGTGATCAGTTCGTGGAAACCACTGGAGCCAAGCTCGGAAACGAGGGAGTCCCTGGCGCCAAGAAGATGGTTGAGGATACCCTCAAGGCCGGCGGAGGCTGTATCTTTATCGACGAGGCGTACCAGCTCACCTCTCAACAAAATTTCGGCGGCGGTCAAGTACTGGATTACTTGTTGGCGGAGATGGAGAACAATATCGGAAAGCTCGTGTTCATTCTCGCCGGGTACAGCAAGCAGATGGAGAAGTTCTTCGAGCACAACCCTGGACTCCCGAGCCGCGTTCCTTATAAACTTCACTTCACGGACTATGAAGACGAAGAGCTGCTCCTCATGCTTGAACAACAGATCCAGAAGAAGTGGAACAAGCGCATGAAGGTTGAGGATGGCACTCAGGGCTTGTACTGTCGGATCGCTACTAGGAGGCTTGGACGTGGTCGAGGTCGAGAAGGGTTCGGGAACGCTCGTGACTTGCAACTCCTCTTCGCCAAGATCACGGAACGTCAAGCGGACAGGCTCTCCAAGGAGCGAAGGAAGGGCCTCAGACCTGACGATTTCCTTCTCAAGAACGAGGATCTCATCGGACCCGACCCTTCGACGGCGCTTCCCGAGTGCCGTGCATGGAAGAAACTCCAAGAGCTGACCGGCTTGGGATCCGTGAAGCAGTCGGTCAAGAACCTGATGGACTTTATCACGATCAACTACAAGCGAGAGCTCGCGGAGAAGGAGCCTGCGCAGGTTTCGTTGAACCGTGTGTTCTTGGGGAACCCTGGTACCGGAAAGACTACTGTCGCGAAGCTTTACGGTCAGATTTTGGCGGACCTTGGACTTGTTAGCAACGGAGAAGGTAAAGAGCCCTTCCCATTCCGAACATTAATGTCCAGTTTCTGACATTGTGATTCCAGTCGTAATAAAGAATCCGGCAGATTTTGTGGGAAGTGTACTCGGAGAATCTGAAAAGAACACCAAGGCTATCCTGGATGCGGCCGTGGGCAAGGTCCTGGTTATCGACGAGGTAAATGCTCAACGAAAGTCCCCCCTTCCCAACCCCCACTGAACGCCTCCTAGGCATACGGCTTGTATGGCGGTGGCGGGAAAGGCGGTGCTGGTGGCGCGCACGATCCGTACAAAACCGCAGTCATTGACACGATCGTCGCCGAGATTCAGAGCGTGCCGGGCGAAGACAGATGCGTCTTGCTCCTTGGTTACGAAGAGCAGATGGTGGAGATGTTCCAAGTAAGTGAGCCCGAGAAATTTCGAGAATCACACTGACATTGCAAAAGAACGTGAACCCAGGTTTGGCCCGCCGATTCGCGATCGAGAATGCATTCCGTTTCGAGGATTTCGACGACAACGAGCTGAGGAAGATTATGGACTACAAGCTCAAAATCCAGGATCTCTCTGCCACGGATGCTGCTAAGGATGTCGCCATCGAAGTCCTCTCGCGTTCCCGGAATCGACCCAACTTTGGAAATGCTGGCGAATTGGAAAACCTCCTCAGCATCGCGAAGAACAACTACCAAAAGAGGATGTCCCATCTTCCGCATAGTGCTCGATCTCCCGAGATGTCGTTCGAACCGCAAGACTTTGATCCCAATTACAAGCGCAGCGCAAACGCCACGTCGAACTTGAAGGAATTATTCAAGGATGTTGTTGGATGTGAGAAGATCGTTAATAAGCTCGAAGGGTATCAGCGTATCGCGCACGCATCGAAGCAACAAGGTCGTGATCCACGGGATCTCATCCCCACTAACTTCGTGTTCAAGGGACCGCCAGGTGCGTTCTCCAATCCAGGACCACCACCCAGAATGGAGTGCTGATCTTTAATACAGGTACCGGAAAGACGACCACCGCGAGGAAGATGGGACAAGTCTACTACGACATGGGTTTCCTTTCGTCCGCTGAGGTTGTCGAATGTTCCGCTTCCGATCTCGTTGGCCAGTACGTGGGTCAGACCGGTCCCAAGACGAAGGCAGTTTTCGAGAAGGCACTCGGAAAGGTCCTCTTCGTGGACGAGGCCTACCGCCTGAGCGAAGGTCATTTCGCTAAAGAGGCCATGGACGAATTGGTTGGTATCCTCACTCAAGAGCGGTTCAGGGCGAAACTTGTTGTCATCCTTGCCGGCTACGACCAGGAGATCAATCAACTTCTCTCTGTCAACCCTGGTCTTTCCAGTCGCTTCCCTGACGAGATCGTTTTCGAGAACATGTCCTCCGCGATGTGTATCAAGGTCCTCGAGAAGGTGCTAGCAAAGGGGAATGTCGTGATCGATGGCCTTGTTGACCCCTCCCAGCTTTATACGGATTTCGTCATCCTGTTTGACCGGCTTTCAGATCTCCCCTCTTGGGGAAATGCGCGCGATGTCATTACCATCTCCAAGAAGATGATTCGGACTGCGATTGAGAATTCGCTTTCTTCTCCCCAACAAGGGTCAGGGTCATCGATTACCTTATCCGCCCCGGACGCTCTCGCTTGCATGAGGGATACGCTGAAGGATCTCTGTGACCGTGGAAACGTACCCAAGAACCCTCCATCGTCCATACATCCACCTCTGCCTCCAATTCAACCACCCCCGACGGCAACGCCCCCTTCTATCAGAACCACCTCCGCGACTAAGCAATCCACAAATACCGCCCCACTAGAACAGCCTCCGCCGGAACCTGCTCAAGAAGTTAAGGAGGAATCTGCTGGACGGGATCCCGGTGTTACAGATGTCGTGTGGAGGCAGCTCCAAGCTGATAAGGCCGCAGCGATCGAAGAACAGAGGCGACGCGAGGAAGCTATCGAGAAAGCTCGGAAGGAGTTCCGCAAGGCTCAGGAAGCCCAGGAGAAAGCTCAGATGGAGATTGCGAAGGCATTGGAGGAAGCACGCTTGGCGCATCAGAAGAGGCGAGAAGAGATTATGAGGAAGTTGGAAGAAGAGAGGCTGAAGGGGGCTGCGGCGAGGGCTGAACGTGCGAGGAAATTGGCTGAGTTGAAAGCACGGGAGGAAGCGGAGAGACTCAAGAGGGAGAAGGAAGCGCGGGCACAGGAAAAACTGTGATATATGGGGAACTGTCCGGCCGGATACCATTGGATCAAACAAGCGGGTGGATATCGATGTTCGGCTGGAGGGCATTTCGTGACAGATTCACAATTGGGGTTGTGAAACGATAAGTACGGTTCGCCTGTGTGTATAGAGTTCTCATCTTTCGTGATCGTACTTTTTAATGCTATTGTGACTACGAGAGTTGACGTTGAGACCTGAGGGATCCGACTCGCCGTTAGTTATAGTCCAGACGTCGAGAACTCGCGTGTGGTGGGTATATTTCTACTCGCACCACTTGATCGATGACCGGCTGAGCGCCGCCGCAACAGACTCCCGATGGATTGGACTTCTCGGAATGCGAACGGGTGAGCTACATTTTGCCTCTCGCTCTTCCGATGTATGTTAGCTTCTGGAATGACACAGTTTACCAGCATAACAGATGGGGTCTAGTACTGTGGAGGTCCGACAAACGCACACACGATCGCCGTCGACCAAGGTCTGTGGGGCTCACTAAGCGGCTACCCTCCAATTCAACATTTCAGGTGAGAAAAGTCGCATTGATCTACAGGGCGTCGTAGACATATATGCGGGAACACGTCCGGGTGTCTGTGCATAGAACGTACGTCGGGACGCTTTGCGAGGATCGGGAATATCAATAACACACGAGTGGGCAATTGCGAACCATTTCCCTCCATACTACATTAAATGCTATGCGATTACAAAATCCAGGCTGCAAAATTGTATATGTACGAGCATCGGTAAATCAAGTGAACAACGATAACATCGAAGAATCCGAAAGGGTATATTCCATAATCCTACCACCGAACCAGCCCCGACGCGACCGGCCGAGTACCATAACCCCATTCAAATCATCCCTGAAGCAACTCACGTATCTCCTTCGCGGCTCTGACCCCAGAAAAATACGCCCCATGCAAGAACCCTTTAAAAACGATAATTCATGCGTCAGTCCGCCAAAATCGTCTGAAACTGACAGACCACAAGCAGACGAACCGAAATGTTTCGCGCTGGTATGTTCCCCAGCAAACGCAACCCTACCGCCCACTATCCTCATCAGATCCACATGATGCTCCTCAAAAAAAGACGCAGGCCAGTTCGAATACGACCCCCTAAAGAGCGGATTGCTCCACCACCTCTCGAAGTAGAAGTCGATCGGGTCGGGGATTTCTGAGGGCGAGAGGTGTGGGTACATCTTCGTTCGGAGGACCGTCATGACCTCTGATTTGGCTTGAGAGTCTGTGAGGGATTCCATCCGGTGAGAGAAATCGCCCTATGAGATAGAATTACCCGGGATAAGTCGAGGATAATGCATTCCGGGTGAAGGGCTGTGACATACCGTCACAGTTACGAAGAGGATACCCGACCCCGGGAAGAAGTCTGGATGGTCAAAGCTTTGCCATACAGGATACCTTCCACGTTCCGCGTCCGCGTAAAGTGCCATCTAAACCACAGGTTACCGAGAACGCCTTCGACACAACCGTTCCGCCTCACGTCATCTCACCTGGGTGTCGAACCAAAACTTCCGCGGAAATTGGAGGTAGATCTTGGTATAAGTGCCCTACGAAGAGATCACATTGGTCACCCGGTAAACAGGACCGGCGCCCGATGCTCACCATAGTCATGCTCTCGATAGCCTCCACCTTCCAAGCTGGCAGTCTCGGTACAAAAACGACTTCATCGTTCTGAAGAACTCCAAGGCTAAATGTCACGATCGCATACTCCGCCCTCAAAATTCTCCCGTTCTCCAGCTGAACTTCGACCCCGGACGCGCCGTACCGTATGATCTGAACAGTAGAATTCAGCATGATCCGGAGACGATTCGGATCGTCGGGATGGTGACGGAGTTGATCGGCCTCAGCTTGGACAAGGCGCTTGAACCCACGCTGATCTATGCAGAGGTGATTTTGCTTCGAGAACCCGCCAGATGCGTCTTCGAACGTGAAGTTGTGTGCCTGCAGAGTGGGTTATTCACGGGGAATTTCACGCGGAGGGAATAAGAGAGAGAATTACCCAAGACGAAGCGATCCAAGACGTTTGCTCCGGCGTTTGCGCGTACTCGAAATCAAAGGCATAATACTCCGCGGCCATTTCGTGGGGGGTCCGGGGTTTCGAGCCGACAATGGAATATCCGGCCCGAGCGGTCATATCACGTCGATGTTTTGACACTCTTTCACCTACTCCGTCCGAAATCCGCCATCACGAGAAGGGGGGATGAAGTGAGAAAGGAAGTTTGGAGAATAATTCCAGATGCAGGATGCCGTGAACGGGGGGAGGGGTGGTTCTGCCACGATCGAAAGAAGAAAGAGGCACGGTTTGAAGAACTCACCAGCGCCAATGATAAGCTTGGTGTAAGCGCCAAAAGCGTCTCGGATCTTTGGCGTGAAATCAACCATTCCCGTCTCGTCGTACGTCGCTGTTCAAGGGGAAGCAAAGATACGCTTCAAATGTCAGCGTACTATTGCCAGGTGCGTGCAGTCGCGCGATCATAGCCGATTGATAAGACGCGTCTTTCAAC
>Ga0307515_10010726_pt1 | contig 17501 bp, 25 predicted proteins | sample 17_EM_MG_FD_194513 | JGI IMG/M metagenome (GOLD analysis project Ga0307515, IMG submission 194513) | Populus trichocarpa ectomycorrhiza microbial communities from riparian zone in the Pacific Northwest, United States - 17_EM | ecosystem: Host-associated > Plants > Roots > Unclassified | place...
CTTGTACCAAATATACATGGCAACATGCAGCGAGTCAAAGCACAAATCGACTGCGGTGCAATGAGCATCATTTTATCGCCGAGCCTACTTAGGAAACTCGAGCTACCATACGAACCAGCATTCACCTTCATCCTGGCCCGGTGATGATGTCTGTTGAGAGCCGAAAGGCAAGTCTCTTGGTTCAATATTTGAACACCTTAAACCGGTTGACAAATCGGAGGTTTTAGTCGTCCCAATGAAGGAATACGACCCAGTCTTGGGCTTGCCATGATTTATGGCGAGAAACCCGGAAATTGACTGCAGCAACGGTCGATTGACAGCCCTGCGAGCGCCAAATGGACCGCAACGGGCGAAGATTCCAGAAGCAGATTGGACAAGTCCTCTGCTGGAACGCGGTGAGGTAACCAAAATGGTGAGCCTTCTCCGGGTATACAACTACTTGGGGCTACCGCATTCGATCGTCTCTGAGCTAGTGAGGAAGTGGTCGAGGCATTCGTCATATGACATGGCGAATGTCATGGGTTGCTGGGAGCATGACTGCAAGGCATCACGGAATGTGAGAGAAACACCAGGATGTTGAATGCGCGAGCAGGAGCAGCGGCGGTAGTTGCGGCAGAAGAGTAACACAGTGACGGTGCTTGAATGACTGCTCCCAGCTCGCCGAGACACGAAGGGAGAAACTGGTCCACGGGGCTTGGTCCTATTGTGACGAACCATCTGATGCAGCTATCCTGGGACCCCTACCCATCTCCACTCCGCCAAGCATGCTACAATGCAGAATGCAGAAAAGGCTAATGAGAATAGAAACAGACATAGTTAACGTGGAGATGGTAACAGATGGGGGCGCATCCCAGCACAATAGTTTCGTATCCTCGTGAGATACAAGGACTATGTGGACGTATGCAGCGAGATACGGCAACTCTCACACCGCACCTTTTATGGTATCCAAATGGTATTCGTGAGGAAGAGTGGTTCTGGCTCGAGGAGCGTAGGAAGAGCGTGAGAGGAAACGACAGGGTACCCGGCCGTGAGGAACCGCACAAATTGCGTGGATCTACGACATCTCGGAAACAGCGAGCCTACACAAAAGCAAACGTAACCAATGGATTCATCCAGCGATCATCGCCTGCGGCAGCACCGGTCTTATCTGTGAAGAAGAAAGACGGCGGACTGCGGCTGTGTGCGGACTACCGAACACTCAATAAAGCCCTGGTGAAGAACCGATATCCTCACCCACTGATCTCGGAGATGCTCGACAGGACCTAAGGAATGCCTATCACCTCATCCAAATCAAGGAAGGCGACGAGTACCAAACCGAGCTACAATAGCGATTCGAGGAGATAAGTCGTCGGCAGAGCAACAACGTTTAAAGAGAGGGATGACCCTACCGGAGATGCCGGAATGACGGACCAGAGTGCACTTAACGACAGATAAGTCCAGCGGCGATGGATACGCCCGGCGAGCGGAGATAAGCGTAACAGAAGAATCAACATACGCATCTAGCATCCGGAAGATGATAAGCCCACCTAGAGAATTCACGGCCAAAGCCTGAAGAGACGTCGAAAGGTCAAGCCGAAGCAAGTCGCAATACGAAGCTAGTCGAAAGACGCAGCAAGTCGAAACACGAAGCAGGTCAACAAGAAAGGCCAAAGCATGTGAAAAATGAGACGAAAGCAAGTGTAAAAATGAGACGAAAGCAGGTGGAAAAATGAGATGAAGCAAGCGAAGTCGACCAAGACTAGCCAAAAGACAAGCGAAGTCGAAGACCTCCGATATCCAGAGACAAAGGCTGCTGAAAGACATGTCGGTCAACAAAGATCACCAAAAGTCTACCGAAGTTCCTAAGTCTACCGAACCACGACGGCAACCAACAACCGATTTGAGTCGAAGTCGTCGGCGGAGCAACAAACTTCAAAAGGGGGGATGACAGTGTCAAAAAAAATCCGTCCTACCGACAAGCCAAAAGCCCACCGGGAAGCAGTCTACCGAGACACTGAGAAGTCGAACGAGAAGTCTACCGAGAAGTCGACAAGTGAAGTCCTACCAACAAGCCAAAACCCCACCGGGATGCAATCTACCAAGACACACTGAGAAGTCGACCGAGAAGTCTACTGCAAAGTCGTCCAGTCAAGTCCTACCGACAAGCTAAAAGACCACCGGGATGCAGTATACCGAGCCACGCACCGAGAAGTCGATCGAGAAGTCTACCGAGAAGTCGACCTGCAAAGTCTACCAAGACAACCAAGATTCTACTGAAGCCGCCAATCGAAAGCGCAACAATGAAGTCAACCGGATGGACACCAAAGCGGACTTCCAAAGACGATTACCTAGTCAAGCAGCCCCTACGAGTGAATGCCACTCCGGGCTGCGAGAGATATTCTATGAAGCACTGCACGAAGGCTCAAGAGAGCGCAGGCACGCTTGAACTGGGTAAGTATAACCATTTTAAAGAAACTTACGTGTTAGATATCGACGAATAAGACCCGATTGACGTATATGATTGACGGCAACGACCGATGCCGGCAGCGGAAGCTCCCATCGATGGCAAGACACGAGCGGAAGCTCTACCATCCTGACAATTCCGACAATGACCTACGCTGAGATATGAGCTACAGGAATGATGGTCGTTGGAGCATGGGTTAGGAAGTTGAGATATGGAGGACGGGATCACTTTAGGATGTTTTCTTGTTCCTCTCATCTCTTCTTCTCTTCTTTGGATCTCGGCCCGGTACAAATGGCGTCGGCATGGGTTTTTACCACCTCCAGATCACAGCCAAGTGGAGGTGGAGTTTTCCCGTGCACCGGATCCGCCGAAAGGTCGCCATTGAGCTGTACCAATCGGTGGCGGGACTTATCATTTCGTACGAGTACGTACGCAGGGTGAATGTATAATACTTTTCCCTTTCCTTTCCTTTTCTCCTGTACGGTTTATGCAGCCAAGGAGGTCGGCGCCTAAAGAGGGGGATAATGTAACGCTGACACGTGACTGTGGCCGGGTAACGGCCATTCTATATAGTCGGCTTGTCACGAAACTTAGATCTCTAGCGATAATCTTACTTATACACCTATAATTACTATCACTCGAGTCCACGTTTGCAACCGTATACCTTAATTACCATACGTATGCCTACAAGGCCGCACGCTGGCGTACGTGCCCTTACAACCGGAGGCCTACCAAATGACTACTGAGAAGCAAACGGATATTCTACCGAAGCTGCCTACTGAGATGGCCACAGAGAGGTCAACTAAGAATGTACCGAAGCTAGGATCCGAATGGCTTTCACCGAGAAGCAGTTCACCAAGTCCCTACTGAATGCCAAATCAAGAGATGGCGAGATCTGCAAATGCAATGCACAAAGCGGCTTTCCCAGTGCAGAAGCGCGCTTCTATCACGGTGAGTATGACCGCCTACTGTGATGCTTACCTGCTAGATATGGATCAATGATATGCCACTCACGCCCGATGCAATTGGCGTCAATTCAACCACCACCGAGTGGTCAACCCGAGTGCTATATGCGAATCACAGATACGATGCCACAAGCGGAAGCTCACATCATTGTCCAAAGTCAAGACGAGATCCATGTGATGATCGACTATTTCACTGATGTTAAACTGGCCAATTCCGATGATGGTCTATGCCTAGAATCGACTTTTCTACAGACGCAGCGAAAGCCAAACCGAATCACAGAGAGATTACAATTACCATCCTGAATCACGATTACACTGCTACCGAGCCACGATGACATTCGACAATCGATATATATATGACGTCGACGGAGCAACGAATTTTGAGAAGGAGGGAGATGGCCGTGTCAGATTAGCCAAGTTCTACCGACAAGTAGTTATTGTTTATTCATACGTCCTACCGACAAGTCAAAAGCCCATGTAGAGCCAGTCGACCGGAACACATACAGATAAGTAGACCTAGAAGTCCACCGAGAAGACGACCAATGTTCTACTGGAGGCGCCTGTCCAGAGCGCACCCATGAAGTCAACCGGATGATCACCGAAGCACACTTCCCAGATGTTTACAGAATCAAGATGTATCTACGAGTGAACGCTCAATACTGATAACTACCGGTTGCATGATGTACTCTACAGAGCCTGCGGAAGCACTGTACAATGCTCACACAGTGCTGGGGCGCTTCAACTCGGTAAGTATAACCATTGTAGAAACGTTTACGTGTTAGATGTCGACGTAGGAGATGTGACTTCACACAATGCAATTGACATATACGATCGATGATCTCCGAAGGATACGAACCATGACCGCAGCACAACCTCCCATCAATGCCGAGTCACGAGCAGAAGCTCTCTGTCACCCTGACGACTCCAATAACAACCTACGCCGAGATAAATGAGCTACAAGAACGGGTGGTCGGCGGAGTATGGGTTCGGAAGTCGCGATATGGGGACAGGATCACTTTGGATGGGTTTTGTATCTTCTCTTCCCTTCTTCTCTTCTTTGGATCTCGGCCCAGTACAAATGGCGCTGGCAAGGGTTTTTACCACCTTCAGAGGCTGTCAAGTTGAGCTGGATTTTCCCCGTGATCCGGATCAGCCGAAAGATTGCCTTGAGTGGTACTAATCGGTAGCGGGACTTATGATTTCGTACGAGTACGTACGCGGCATGATGGTATAATGCTTCCATCCGTTTCCTTTCCTTTCCACTTGTACGGGTTTATGCAGCCCAGGAGGTCTGCGCCTAAACAGGGGGATAATGTAACGACCGCACACGACCCGGGCCGGGTAACGGCCATTTTATATAGTCGGCTCGCCACGAGTCTTAGATTTCTAGCGTTAATCTTAACCATACATCTACATCCACTATCACTCACATCCACGTTTGCAACCGTATGGTATTATTACCATACGTACGCTTACAAGGCCGAGCAGAGGCGTACGTGCCCTTAAACTTGGACAATCCAAATCACAGCGAAGAGGATTGCGCTGCGGACGATGACTCCGATATAGAGCACAACAATTGCATCGAGGTTGCAGAATGCCTAGAACAGCAGGATGTGAGCGCCGCGTGAAATGTGCCCTGATTGGTTCGGCTGACACGCAAGTCAAAGAGACAGGCTGAAAAGGTTTTAATTACAGTCAATGCAGCTGAAACGCGGAAAAATAATGGAGGGAAGAAAAAGTAGGACAGAATGGGTCAATAGCTTACCAGCTTTATGTAGCTTGACCGAGAGTTTCAGTTAGAGGTATATTATGGGCAAATGCTAAGTAGCTTGTGAATATCTGTTCATAGATCGATATATAGCAGGCGCAATGGATCTTTTGGCATGATACATCATTTTCAGTACTGTGAGAGTGAACAGTGCAAGATAATGACGCCGCTCGGCTTTGCCACAGAGTTGAGTCTCAATCAAGCAGAAAGCCAACCGGTACAGACAAATCAGGATGAAAACAATTATGGACGGCAGCAGATGATGAATGGACAATACATTAAAATGCGCGTCAACGGAGCGTCATGGATTTCTGGTCTTGTAAGTACGGTAATTCACCAGTGACATAGTCGTTGTTATGCATAACGGACGTATTGGCAGCCTGAATTGGCAACAGAGAGAGCAACACGGTCACCGCCCCATTCTTAGCATGAGTGTCAACGGCGCGTCAACGATATGTGGTCTTGTAAGTACGGTAATTCACCAGTGACTTCGTTGTTGTTATGCATAACAAACGTATTGGCAGCTTCTATTGGCAAAAGAGATAGCAACCCGGTCATGGCCCCATTCTTAGAATGAGCATCAACGGAGCAAGACTTGTGGTCTTGTCAGTACGGTAATTCACCAGTGACTCGGTCGATGTTATGCATAACGGACGTACTGGCAGCTGCTATTGGTAGAAGAGATAGCAACACAGTCACCGCCCCATTCTTAGCATGAGTGTCAACGGATCGTAAATGTTTTTTAGCTTTGCATCTTCAGTAAGTTATGTTCCGACTGGTTGCAGCCATTCATTTATGCAATATTGGCAGCCTATACTGGCAAAAACAACAGCGAAATGCTCCCTGCAGCATCCACAAAATTAGCGTCAACGGAGGATCAACAGTTTTAGGACTTGCATATTGCGTAATCACGGCATGGCACGGATTTTCGCGTGCATAACTGTATTATTGACTGCCTTGCTAGGCAAAAATACCCTATATTGAAGGTGAAACACAGATACCAAATTAATCGATATTGCAAACTGCTCAACAAGCAAAAGCTCATTAATGGTTGCTGAAAACTTGATTTTGATAAGATACTATTAACGCACTGCAAATACAAGAGCCTTACATGAAGCTATAGATAGACCCGCTGTGGGACCCGCTGACAACCCGTGCAATTCAGAGGGGTTGGGACTCTTGGGAGTTTACTATGGAACAGTACCCGAGTGGGCAGTTCTGGTTTATTGACAACCCGGACAGCCAATTTGGCAACGGTTCGGTTTGTACCCGGACTCGGACCCGAAGTGATGGACCGGATCCGTTGCTAACACTAAGCACGAACAAAAAAAATGGCGAAACAAAAATAGCGCGATCGGTCAACAGCAGCGATCACAACTACAAAACGGACTGCGGCAATCGATTCTGGACGTCGAATTGACCCTGCAGCGAGCATCCCAGCACCAGCGAGACCGCAGGAGGAGGGTGCGCTCACGAACCCACACAATTGAGCGGAGTTGCGTAAAGTCTAACCAGAAAAGGCAATTGCGCCACGCGTCGGCGGACCAGCAAGCCATGACAAGGACTATCTTAGCAAGAGACATTTGCCTCACAGGATTGATGACGGAAGCCGGAGTAAGCGGGAAGAGCGACCTGGACACGGGACAAGCGGGTGATGGGAGGAAGTACGCGCCTACGGATGTGGCGATTGAGATGGCGATTGCAACAGCGGTGACACCTGTCACTGCGGACACCGCGGGAGCAACTACAGTTGAGCGGACGGAGAGAAAGGACATAGGAAAGCGGAGAATGAGGAGCAGCATGGTGTGGACGATGCGACACCAGGCACAGGAGCTAACGCAGCTGCACCGGACCATTGGACACCTCACAAACCTGCTGGAAGCACAGGCAGCCCGCGAGGAGGCACAGTGGCGAGGAATCATGACATGGATGTAACTGAGAGAACCGAACTGGGATACCAGCCACGAGGACGACAGACTGGGGGGGGCGGGCAGCACAGACATGATCGCAAAGGTCATGACAGTAGGAGCACCAGGCCTTGAAGCAAGAGAGGAAGAGAGAGACAAGACTGCGAGGATGGAGGGTGAGGGGCTAGAGGCCTCGTAGGATGCAGATTCAACGCAGGAAGGAGGACCAGAGAAGCAACAACAGCCGCAGCAGCAACCGAAGCCCAGAATGCAGCTCAACCTGCAGCCTAAACCACAGCACGAACCTAAACGAAAGTCAGCGCCCACACCCACACCCCCAAACAGGTGGGAGACAGTCCCACTGCGAGCCCAGAGTCAAAGGGAACCCGTTGGCCGAGGCCCTGCCCCGACGGCCGGATGGAGCATGGCAGACAGACACCTGATACTAAGGAGAGACGAGAGTGTACCATGACCACAACAAAATGGACCCGGAAATTGCCTCGGTGATCAACAAAGCGCTGTTCCACCAGGAGGGACCAGCCCACATTCGGATCATAAATGCAAAATGGAACGCTTGGGGTACGATTACGGCAATCACCCAACAGAATGCAACTGCCGCGATGGCACTATGATACCGCGACGTCATCATCACTGTGGCCGGCACAGTCGCCACAGGAGTGATTGATATTGAAGAACACGAGTCCTGGGAGAGGCGCAAGATCCATGCGGTACCACTGGTCAGGTACATGTGAAAAGGCACAGAGGGCCTGCAAAAGATAAGGGATGAAATCCACGCTGAGAACAAAGAGGTAACGGTCCCGGTGCAGGTACGGTGGCTGGCAAGCTCCCACAGAATCAAGGAGAGAAGTCAGGGGGGGGGAGATCACCGAATCGTCAGTGGTCTTCGTTGTAAAGGGGAGCAAGGTGGCGCGAATATAGTTCAAGGAAGGTAACAAGGCAGCAGGTGTGTGGTACCGAGTCGAACCCTTCACCAATACAGGTCCAGACAGCAGGTGCGAGTACTGTTGCGGATGGGGCCACATAGAGAGCAAGTGCAGCTGCAAGTGCGCGTGTGGCTACTGCTCAGGGCCACACCGTACCAGCGACCATAAGTGCAACATCGTGGGGTGCACTGCAAAGCAGGGCGCTCCCTGCGGCCATACACAAGAGCAATGCCCCAATTGCAGAGGTAACCACATCGCATTCAGCAGTAGGTGCACAAAGAAGACGGAAGTCATGTGAGCGGCACGGGAGGAGAGGAGAAGAGAACCAGCATGACGCGCCATCACGGCCGGGGAAGCAGCCACAGGAACAACCAGGAGCACGCTCGGCCGGCGGGCCTAGGCACTGAGAAGAGGAGTCAGAAGCCGGAATGGAGAGGAGATGGCGGACGCATGGGCGGAGGGCGCGGGGGAAGAGGACATTTCAATGGGCGAGAGCGTAGCGGTGATGACGATGGGAATGGTCACGATTTCAGCGACCAGCATTGGACCTGAGGTTGAAACCGGAGCTCCACCAGTCACCAATGTGTAGAGCGATCCAGCACACCTGCGCCAGGTCGTGCGTATGGACCATGGCCGCGCTCGAGACGGGAGTTGAACGGAAGGCGGACGTGGTATCTCTGCAGCAACCACCAAGTGAGAAGGAAGGAGTCGGAATCTGTCATCCGGCCTACGATATTCGAATAAAGAAGCGATTCTGCACGGCGGTGCGCAGGCGGAGCGGCTTTGCAACCAACAAATGGACCGACTTCAGCAAGAACACGCTCAGCGACCTAATTGTGGTGGACATTAAAAGAAGGGGAGACAATATGACCAGGATTGTGAATATTTAAGATCAGAGAGAAGGGGAGACAGGAGAGAGACCAGCGAGAAGACTGAACTAGCAGAGAATTATTCGGCAGGGGGGATGCGGTACTGTGCTTGCTGGAGACTAAAACGCCCACAGCCAGCGCCGGGACCCGAGATGCATGGTGCGGATGGACGCCGCATACTGGGAACGAATTATAGACGAGCATGGGCTGGTATTTGGGAATGACGACCGGGTTCACTCACAACTGAACGAGGCATGACAGCATGGGCGAATCCATCATAGAGCTTACCCTCGCCACTCGACCTTTCGAAAAATGGATGATTCTGGACAGGAGCCACACAACAGGGTCCGATCACAAGATCATAGAGTGGGAATTGGAATTGCAGAATCAGGAGGAAGCAGGGAGCACACAAGTCGTAGGGTGGAATCTACCGGCCATGTCGCAGGAAAACTTGGAGGTCGCTGATGAGCTGGGAGAGAGCGGGCAAAGGAAAGGGCACACTTGGGAGCCGAGAGCACGTGGTACGAGGTCCCGAGGCAGGCGGAGTGGTGCCAGGAAGCACCGAGCAAGGTACTTGACGCCATTGGTAAGAAAATCACAACCTGCACACACTCAAAGAAATGGTGGAATGGTGAGATTAAGGAGAAGAGGAGTCAACTTGGGAGAGAGAAGAGAAGAAGGCGCAGATTGGCAGCGACAGCCCAGGCCAAGGCCGAGCTGCAGAAGTCAGTCAGGAGAGCACAATACAGGATATGCAATGACTATCTGAACAACCTGAGAGCAGCCGAGGTCTGGAGAGCGGCAAAGTTTCCCAGACCATGGGCAGGTATGACAGTGGAGGCCTTGACAGATAGAGATAGGAAGCAGGCAAACATGATTGCCAAAAAGGAAGAGATGCTTAGCCGAGATAGCATTCCCCTGAATATGTACGACCAAACCTTTGAACTACCCCCGCAAGGACAAGCACACCAGTCCGTCACTGAGCACGCGGTCGAGAGAGCCCTGTTTGGGCAGTCCGTCCAAAATGCCCTGCTCCTGGACCAACTGTCTCTTGGAGCCGTACGCCTACTCTGGAACTGGGACACAGAGAGAATTGTAGAGCTAGCGAAAGCAGCCGTCCGGACGGGCTGACACCCAGCAGTCTGGAAGCGGTCAAGTGGAGTCGTAATCCGCAAGCCAGGGAAGGACTACTACATGAATCTGAAGGCTTACCGCTCCATCTCCCTGCTGAGCTGCATGGGGACGGTGATTGAAAAAGAGGTCGCAGAGCTACTGGCTCAAGAGGCTGAAAGAAGAGGACTGCTGAGCAACGGCTAGTTTGGAAGCTGGAAAACAAGATCGGCAACCGATGGGGCCGCAATCATGGTTGACAGAGCACATACAGCCTGGAGAGATGGCAGCGTCATCGGTGTGCCCCTGATAGACAGCAAGGCAGCTTTCCCGAGTGTGGGGAGGGGGAGCCTGATCCACACAATGAAGGGCAAGGGGATTGACGGAGACCTTATACGATGGATGGCAACCGTTCTCTCAAACCAAACCGTTGAACTGGTAATCGAGCGCAATGTGATGGAAAGACGGCCGGTGGAAGGAGGACTACCACAGCGATCAACGGTGTCTCCGATCCTCTTCGCAAATTACATTTCAGGGCTCATACAATGGGTGGAGTAGAGGGTCTGCGGACTCGAAGGCCTCTCGTTCATGGACGATGTAGGATTGGCGGCAACTTGGAGCGACGTTAGTCAAGTCATCATAAAACTGGAATCCTGAGCTAGAGAGAGCATCGATTGGGTGGAAACGTGGGAGCTGGAATTCGACACAGCAAAAACCAATGCAGCGCACTACACATGCACACGAGGCGACAAGAATCATCTTCGCCCGAAGCTAACAGTGCAGATACCAGTTGGGAACGGTTTCGTCAGATTTAACAAGGGAGCGACAAGATGGCTGGGAGTTGTGGTGGGACGCCCACCTAACCTTCAAGGAGCATCACAATCGATGCATGAAGAAAGGTAGTGCCGCAGAGCCACGCCTCAGGTCACTCACACAAACGTATGGAGTCGTACCACCATGTGAAAGAGCAGTACAAATAGCCTGCGTCCAGGCCGTCGCGCGGTATGGAAGTGAGTTCTGGTGGGACCCGAAGGAACGTAGCCCACATGACGACCTCCAGCTTGTCCTAAATGGTCAAGCCAGGTCCACCCTGGGCGCGCAGCGTGCGACTCCGAGAGGTGGGCTTATGCGAGACTCTGGGCGTATACCTGCAGCAGTGGCCCACGACGCTAGACAGCAGCGGTTTTTGGCGAGACAAGCAAACACGTGTGAAGGCACCAAGTTGAAGGAGCTATTGGAGGACCCCACACCTGGTGAACCGGTAGGCAGAGTGGCTGCGGCAGGGGACGCACACGGCAGGAGAGTAGAGATGATTTGCTGGCCAGACCCTGGGGAGAAGCCAGCAGTCAAGGCCACCATACTAAAAGATGACACCGAGGCCAACAGATCCGCCGATCTCTGGGCGAAAGAGAAGGAAGGAAGTCGGGGTCTGGCACCTGGACATGTTGTACAGACAGATTGGGAACGGACGATGAGAGAGTGGGACCTCCAGCGGTCTGTGTAAACGGAAACGGCTGCAAGGGATTCCGAAGCAACCTGGGCACGGGACAAATGGAGGATTTCGAAGGTAAACAATGGGCATTCGGAGTCGCACTTAGGAAGTCCATTGCGAAAGCGGAGGCATCATGAGCACACGGAGTCACAACAGCAGCGGTCTTCAGTGATTCGCCGGCAGCCATCAGACAGACGGCACACCTGGACCCAGGGCCAGGGCAGCAGCTAGCAAGGGCAATTAACGAGCATGCTAGGGCCCTCCATGCCCAGGGCATCGACGTCGTGATCCACTGCGTCCCAGGGCACTCAGGCATCCCTGGGAATGAACAGACTGACAGCCAAACAAATAAGGCACAAGAAGGTCGAGGGTATACAGTACGTGAGTGTATATACACTTTAGCAGCGAATAGAGCCAAATGAATCTTGGAAGGAAGAAAGGCGGAGTTGGCAGAGTGGGAGGCCGAGAGGTGCTCCAAGCACTACGGCTATAGGCTGAAGGTCAACGCCGGAAGCAAGAGATCCGTAACAATGATAAACCTAAAGCCACTGGCTGCGAGGTTCAATTGTCTGAAGAGTGGGCATGCCCCGACTGGAGCGTTCCTAAAACGGTTTGGGCACCGAGAGCACGACATATGGTGGTTGTGCAGACGGGGCGCAGTAAAGAGGCATGGGCATGTCTTCCGCCACTGCAGCCGATGGAATGACCAGCAGACGACACTGTGGAAGACAGTGGGAAAGGCCACACGCTGGAAGGCGGGCAGATGCCGGCATCTGCAGATATCTGAGGTGTTTGCCATGGACATATGCGACCAAGCTGTGATGGACTTCCTCGCAGCCACTGACATCGGGAAGTTCCCTGCCAGGCAAGGGGAGGAGCGCGGGCAGGAGGAGCGCGTACAGGAGGAGAGCGTGCGGGAGAAGCGGGAGTAAGGGTGTTTGGAGCCGTAATCTCTCTTTTCATTGATCTCTTTTGTTCTTCTCAATCCTTTTGCGTTTTATTTGTCAAACAGGACAATGGGTAGCAGGTGGGAGCTCCGCCATCTAGCCGGCTTGCCCGGTGGCGGAGGGGATATTGGGTCCTGTCTTACTGTAATTAGAGTGCATACAGTATGAATAACATAAACAAACACTGGAAGCCAAGTATTGAAGCAGGCGATGGAACCGAGGGTGTTCATTGCCATGGAAAAGAATCTCGCAATCATCTAACTATCTTACACGAATCAATCCAAATAAGTTGAGATTCAATGTACCCAGTGGCAGTGTATTTCCAAAGCCTGTTGCAGTCGTTGCTCTGGGCATTCACCATCTGGCATCAATCCAGTCCTTCCGATCAGGTGAGGAACTTTCCGACTGGGCTTTGGATTCTTGATCGAGGAGTCCAAAAGGTATCTGTAGTATGTGGATTTGGACCGGAGTCTGACCATCAGTTGGATAGTTTCATGTCTCCTATGCAGCAATAGTACTCCGAATAGCTGAATATTTACAACTGTGCACTATGTTACTTGGACGACATGCTCATCGAGTTGGCTTACAGAAACACACATCAAAAGCGGTTGTGTCAAGACCCAAACCAACTATGAGACTTGCATCATCATTGCGAAGCCGACAGGTGTCAATTTGGAGTCTTGGTGACCGCATTTACAAGTATCATGTCACTTCAGATGAAGTCAGTATTGACTCGAACCTGATTGTTTCATTCATGGATTGGTGCAAACAGACAGTAGCCACATCTATTCAGGTTTTTGTCTCAATGAAAAACTTCTAATAACGATTCATCTTGATATGCATTAATGTGAACCTTCAACAGAGGAAATTATTAAATATATTCACCAAATCTATTGTCAACATGTTACGATCCTCAGCCAAATTGAAGGTTGCTGGAATTGTAACCTGTTATTGTTCAAAGTCCAAATGGCCTTGATTAAGGTGCTTATCCTTTGTGATTTCAGTCTTGGCAAGTTGAATATTCTTAACACAGACGAGCATGGATATCCAGATGCAGAGGCGCAGATTACAATGAAGTGATTAGAAACCACCGGAGAGTAAATTCTGACCTGCGGATCTCATATCCAGCCAATGTTAATTATGACCGTTCAGGTCAGAAGTAATATTCCATAATGGAGGATTAAGAAGAGATGTAGCAGTATCTCGAGGGTGCTGATTGTATGTTCTGATATCAGTGTGACTTCCAGAATCACACCTAGTTCCAGACATCCAGAGTGCTCTCTGGAAGCCATTGTCCAAGACTGGCAATGTGTTTAGTTTACCACGTAACCATCCAGCACACGAATGGCTTGTAGTTTTCCAGATGTAGCCCATCTCACCTATGGTAGGAAATTTTATGACCTCACATGGTCCGTGGCATTGGTAAATGCCTCGATAGAACATGGTCTAAAAGATGCGGGCAGCTGCCCGCTCGCTTGGTAGTAATAAATTGGTATTGACTGACCCTGCGCAGAGACTGCGACCGTTCAATACTAAGCCATATTTATTAGTATTTGTTATTATTGTACGGCTATCATTTTCTGGTGCGACAGCCAAGAGTATCTCTATCCCCACGGATTTTACAACTCTCGCGATTTAGCTCTCGTTCTGTCAGTCTTTTCAAATCTGCGTCAGTACTGACCTGTATGGGGCCATATATGTTTCCATACGACACCATTCCAATGTCACTCTCACGACGTTCAGTACAAACTTTTACTGCCTAGTATTGGTATGTACTAGCTTGCATCTGTGGCTGAGCCATGTTCATTTCGCAGAACAGTCCATCGTCTATCACATGTCATACTCCAACTTGAGTATACCGCCAGTTATCGTCTTGTATTCATCCGTACTCATTAGTATCTGATCGTGTGTTGAGTTCATTTCGCAGAAGTACAGAGTCTATAGCAGAAAGTACTTGGGTTTATATTCATACTGCTCAATACTGCTCAGTACTAATCTGTACAGCGCCGTATTTAACCATTCATTGAGTTCAGGCCTGACTTCATATGTTGTTTATCGCATTGATTGCTTTTGTAGCGCCCGTTACTGTCCAGTATTGGTGTGTATCGACCAATAACAATATATTGACTGGGTTCATTTGATCTATTCTCAGCCTTTCGGCCAGAACAAATAAAAATTTTCCCATACTTCATATTACCGCACAGTACTGCTCTATGCTCATTTATACTGCTTGTCAGTATATCTTGGTGCCCTGTCTTTTGCCAACTACTACAAGTGCATTCTGCAATGTCAGTACGTTCCAATACTACTCCCTGCTTGTTTGTATTGTAAATATCGGGATTTCAAACGTCTTAAATGAACTATTCACCGCAGGCTTTTGTACTTAGTCCATACTCACCGTTATAGCATGGTCCGACTTGACTGAAGGCAAGTGGAAGCGAATTGCCGGGTGGGATTTGACCGACGGCAAATAGGGGCGAGCCTCATTGACCCTCAGCTGGCAGGGGCGAGCATTTTGGCCGAAGGAAGGGATGGAAGAGGGTGGCCGACACCTTGAGCTTGAGGTAAAGTTTAAGCTTGAGCAAAAACATAGGCCTGCACTGAAGCGAGAGACCCAAAACACGAGAACGAGCAAGAGTTTGAGCTAGAGCTAGAGCCAGAGCTTAAGCCACAGCTTGGAGCTTGAGCCTGGGCTAGAGCCTGAGCATGAGCTGGAGGTTTTGGAGCCAGAGCCTAACAAGGGAGGGAAGTAAGCAATGATTCCGCCAGTCCGGGTTTAGTCCAGTCCAGTCCAAGAGATTTTTGGACCGGGATGGGACAAGTCCAAATTTTCACTGGACTGGTACGAACTGTGACTGGAACAGTCCACTCGGATGGAATTAGGCCGATGTCACTGGGAGTCAATCATACACTGAGTCACTGAATAGTGTCATACAAGAGGTGTCATGTTCGTGAGAAAGAGGGGTTCTGGCTCGAGGAGCATAGGAAGAGGTTGAGAGGATGTGATAGGCTACCAGGCTGTGAGGAACCACGTAAATTGCGTGGATCTATGAAGGCTCGGCAAGAGTGCTTGAGGAACCACACAAGTTGCGTGGAACTATGAAAGCTAGGCAAGAGTGCGTGGGACCAAGAGCTGTTAAAGATACAGTGTGTATTTCGTTGTTTGATGAGATGATTTCTATCTACCCCGGGGTCTCCAAAATATATACTCCCTGTTGCGATTGTGAAGGGGAGAACTGTGTGTATTGGCTATGGTGTGATGACTAGGTACAGGTCTAAAGGTCCAAGATGCGTAGGGAATGGAAGAGTAGTGTGAAGTCTAAAAGAGCAGTCACGAACCTTTGACTCTATCAACAACCCCCGTCGCTCAGTCCATCTCCGCTATCCCTGTATCTCCTTACGCCCTGCCAAACTGATTAGTCATGGTGGTGAGAAACGGATTTTCCCGCCATGTCACCTGCATGGACCGGTCCAGACTGAGCCCGTCCAGTCCAAGACTAGCTGGCTGCGGTCCAGTCCAGTCCGGCCATCCTGTTGCACTGGACTGGACTGAGCCCTATCTCGGACTGGGATCGTCCGGACTGGTGGAATCATTGGAAGTAAGGAGGCCCGGAGCGAGGGAAGAGGTATATATGAGGAGCGGAGCGGCAGTGGTTAAGGCAAAGCAGCGCGTTCAGCTTCAAAAAACCCGCCCACCCGCATCCCTACATATACCAAGGGAAGCTCTGTATGTTTTTCGACTCTACACCTAGTGAAATGGCTTCCGGCCAGGAATGGGAGAGTCCAGGTGGAGCAGCGGCACCTCTGTTTACGCGTCTTTCACTGTGTTTGTTCTGGTCTTTTGTTTTTTGTGACTGTTCTAGCGTGGGATAATTTTCTGTATATGAGTGAATAATGCACATACAAAGGGAAGAGCGAGTCCACTAGGTAGTAGTGGTCAGTACTAACATATACTTCCTCAACTCAACCTCGGCAATGTTATTGAGTTGTAATATTTGGATTCATACAGTGCTTACTTGTCAGTATCTTCCAGTATTGTCTAACGACTCAAGCGTGCTGTATTCAGGATCCGTTTTCGCTGTCTCTGATCGCGCATTTCCTTCATTGACAATTACTTTCAGCCGTTTCCTGCATGTAACCATCAACAACTGATATAGCCTTGCCGAGTTCTACAAAACCCTACGCCATCACTCGAGTGACGTCCAATTTTGGAAGTACTTAGCTATATCTACTGGGACCTACACCTCTCACCCCGGCTTGCTCACTTTTTGACCTCACCACACTTCACAGAATCTCTCCCACGATGCATACACCACCAGGCTCTCCGCCGTGTGAACCTGGCCATTCCTTTCGGCCTTCTTTAGCTCGTTTAGCGTCTCCAAACTGCTTCGTCTACAAGGATGGCAATGCACACATCCTCGAGCTTCCGACTGCGATGGACTGGTGTTTGTCAAGGGCTGTTAGTGGTCTACTGCACGATAACGAGGCCGACGAGGATAATGAGGTGGATACTGGTGAGGTGGTGAACGAACCCGCTGATGAGGCGGATAGTGAAGCCGTCGAGAGGCTTGTTGATTCCCAAGTCGATGAACGCGCAAATGAGATTGACCATGTGGCCAGCGAAGGAGTTAATGTGGAGTCTCGGAGTGTTGACGGAGACGCCGATGGGAGTCATGACTGTCCTGCTGCCACAAGCAGCCTTCCTCCTACGCATCAATGCAAAAAGTCACGAGCTGGTACTACAAACCACTCTGCTATGACATTGTCAATAGTGGTAAGTACTTGCCCCAACTGGCTTCAACGCTCTGATAAGGTGATTTAATCCATTATCAGCGCGAGTACTTCAACAACGGCATCGTTTACGCCAAGGGAAACGCAGAAGATATTCAGACCGTCAGTCGGCTGACTAACCTTACACTTGAGCAAGTAAAGGTCAGTATCAGCAAGTACTAAACGGGAATCTCTGGTATTAAAGTAATTACTTCCCCTAGCAATGCATGGCCAACGAGCGGAAGCAGTACAAGAGCCGTTCACGTCTACTGAAGAAGATTGCAGC
>Ga0307515_10010728_pt1 | contig 17500 bp, 16 predicted proteins | sample 17_EM_MG_FD_194513 | JGI IMG/M metagenome (GOLD analysis project Ga0307515, IMG submission 194513) | Populus trichocarpa ectomycorrhiza microbial communities from riparian zone in the Pacific Northwest, United States - 17_EM | ecosystem: Host-associated > Plants > Roots > Unclassified | place...
GCTTTGAATCCACCGCAGAGCGTTTGGAATTCATTGATTCCCTTCTGGCAGACAATAAGTATCTTTTTCCTATAGCAGAGCGTGTGGAAGGTGGTGTACGCGGTCCAAATCCAACGCAGAGAGAGTCAAAAGCTGCTAACGAATGGCTAGCGTCCACTTTACTTCCTGGCGGATGCAATCCCGTGGTTTATCTACATCAAATTTTATCATCGGGCGAATAACCGCGGTAAGTATGCTGGTGGATTTTATAATTCCATCATTGACGACAAGGACGGTCATATACCCTCGCCACTGATCATGTTTACTTGCACCGCGTTGCGCCATGCTCTCCTGGAGTGGCAAAAGAACAAAGGTGTTCATCCGAAAGCTTCCAAGTCAAAGCTGAAAGCGGACAGACCTGATCGCTCGAACTACTTCAACTGCAAGAAGGACGGTGGCAAGATCGTATCCTGCTGCTCTGTAACGGGTCGCAAGTTGTTAACATCGCCTGGCGTTGCCGACACGTATACATTCTTGATGAATACCTGGAACACACTACCGGAGAGCTCCCAGCAGAGGGTGTATAACAACACTCTTGCCACAGTCAAGCGTCAGATCCAATAGGCGGAGAACCCAACGCCTGCCGTGGTGATCAGCGTGGAAGCAGCGAGTGTTGACAATGGTATTCTTCTTGACTATTTGAACTCCGAAGTGGCGCTTGAGGAACCTGAGATCGGAAGCACTGACTCAAACATCCCGATAGACAACAATTGCACAGATGACGAACTGCATTTCGGGATGCCAGGGGGCAGCGGGGATTTCGAAGATGAAGGTGAGGAAAGCGATGCCATCCCCACCGCCAGCCGGCGACGACGGGCTGCTACTGAACTCGAGAGGTTTGACCTGGGAACCAGTGATGTCGACGGGTATGAGGGCGAGGATGGCGATGATGCGGATGCGGATGAGGAGGAAGAACCATCGCAAGCCGAGGTTGGATCAACGCAGAATGTAGAGGACTGAGGGCATAGTAGGTTTGACCTGGGAACCAGAGATGTCGACGGGTATGAGGGCGAGGATGGCGACGACGCGGATGAGGAGGAGGAAGCATCGCAAGCCGATGACGGATCAACGCAGAATGTGAAGGACTGAGGGCATAGTACTAGAGAGTGTGAAGATTGGACAGTATATTTCAGACGTGTAAAATATGATAATGGCGAAGCAAATGCAACGGCAAGCGATGTATCCGAAGCGAAGACTGTATTGCAATAAGTGACTAATCTCAATGCTAAACAAATGAGAGTGCGGCATGTGGCTATCGGCCGAAGAAAGGCATAAACATCGCCAGGCGTTGTGTAAATGGCCACTGCATAACTGAAACCCCTGCGACGAGTGTAACATACGTGTCGTTCTGATGGTGCGTATACGTCACAACATTCCGGACGCAAAGTAAAGGAAGCCTGACGCCGGAGCGGCGAGCGTCATATACAACGCGACGCGTCACAAGAATACGAGGCATGGTATAATAGCCACCGCATGGGAGTTATGCAACGCGACCTGTCGCTTGGGCGACGGGTCGCGTCTGATTCTCCGTCATAGGGTACGAGGTTCCGCCAGAGCCGTCAGAGCCGTCCGGAACACCCGGGTGTTTCAGACGGAAACTAGAGTTGTTGCTGATGTAGGATATTTGCCGCAGTGATGACCTCTGACAGGAGCATGGATGACGAGGAGAACAACGATGTTTAGACAACAAGCTTGATAAGAATTATTGAATGTTGTGTCTTGACTCACATGCTTTTTAGTGAATAAGGTTGCAGGTCATACATGCACAATATGTATCATATCTGTAGTTGTATTTAGCTTGAAACTGGATAATGTTCATATTGCATTTGTGGAGAGATCAGATCATATCCCATCTATGACCTTTACAGACACGGATCAATATAAAGGTAAGAATCTAAACCATATCCGGGTATACCAATTCGAGCATATTCAAATGCTAGGTGGGGAGGGTGTGAGTATGGTTCCTTTTTCTCAGACAGGTTTCATTGTTCAAAGGTATAGTGAAACACTACAGTTCATAACAAGGCAAAGGAATATCAGAAGCCTTTCATTCCACCGAAGATCACTGCTCCCTCCAAAGTACTCAATCATACATTGATTCACTGTGCATTCCATCTCGCATTCATTGTATTGTACCGCCCAGGTGTAGCTCACGGAGCGTCACTACGAGAAGTCCTCCACTGAAGACAGCATATATCACCTGACTGGATGGCCTAGATAGTTTGCAACACTATCCTGAGTTCAATTTGGGATCATTGGGTAATAGTTCCTGAACTGCCACTAGCAAACACAGTCTATTTTGGAAACACTTCAATCACTTTCATCCACCACATGGACATGGTTACATTCCATCACTGGAGCCATCTACTGATGCCCCTCCGTCGTATCACCATTCTGTATATCATTTGATACCAGCTTCGCAACCATCGACCAGTGCATGACAAGAATATCCAAGTAATGGGCCGCTGTGGCGAAGATATGAACTCCACCAAGGTGTTTATGGTGGGTCTGAAATGTTCCCCCCTCCACTATTCTCAGGACAAGGGATGTGATCTCCAACAGCACCTCAAGTACCCCCCACACCACCATGACACAATCCAGTCATTCATCTTACAGCTTGCTGCTCTACTCTATCACAATACTCTTCAGGTGTACCTTGGAGACCCCACAGTAGCCTTCCAACAGAATGGTGCAGGCAGGTAGAAGAACTGCAGAAAGTGGATGTTGCACAGGTTGAAGACATTCCCACTTTGTTGATACTTTCCTACCACAAATATGATGCAGATAATCAGAGCAATCATTCTATGGACTTGGGTGGTACTGAAGGCGAAGCCATAATCAGCATGATGCAAACCAAATTCTCTTTCATACATGTTGCGCAAGGATCAGGTAGTCCAAATACATTGCATATACAAGTTGAAGAAATTATCAGTGGCTGGGTTTTGGGAGAAATACCATTGAGGTATGTTCTGGGAGCTGAAAAGGTTTGAAACAGCTTTGAGATTGACCCTTGTACTGGTTATAGGTGGTTTCAATTCTTTTGCCCAGATTTGAGGACTGGCTGCCAAGGGAGAATGTCGATAATGCTGAATGGATGTGGCAGCAGTGGGAAAAAATAGTATTAATGAAATCAGAAACGGAGTGGATGCGTACACTGGACTGGCAACAAATTTGGGGGCTGCACGGGTAAACTGGCAAGCAGTAACCTCTCATAGCTGTGTTATATAGTGATCATGGTTATGATTTGCTAAGTTTTGACTGGCAGTGAAAACCTTATATGCACCGAATAACCTGGAACCTCGTACACAATTATCAGTCACTGCGAGGAGCTAATTTATTACACTGAAAATAAATAGATGCCCAAAGGAACAATTCATTCACATATTGATTCTGAAGTAAACCTGACAGTAGCACTAATTCGAAGCAGGCTGTCTGGGATTATATTCACGCTGCCACATAATGTATGACCCGAAATACGAGCAGATTCCGTACAACTGTAGCTGGTCCAATTCTGTCAAGTTTGACGGAGGACACAGTCTGAAAGCAATTTTGTTAGACATGAGGAGAGCCACAAGGAAGGCGATCGCAGAGCACATACTTACACCAGCCAAGGTAATCCTCACAACCCATATTCAGTCTAGATATGAATAACAACTAATCATTTTACCTGGACTGTCAAAGGTTTTGAAGTGGGTGGAAGTGTGGATGGAGTGCAGAATGGTTGGCTGCAGAATGATACTTGTATTAATGTAAATTCTGCTTGAAAGAATTCAATTGATGGTATTTCATGCATATATATTCATGACCATACTTCATTGTGTGTGAAAATCCTAACATCTTGATGAATTTCAGGGATGCCCAAGTATGAGCCAATTTGCCAAACTTACCTCTGAACAACTGAAAGAGATGATTGAGAAAGAAATGGAATCAAGGAGAGGTGCGAGGGAGGCTCTGGATCAACTGGAAAATGGTGAAGAGGTCCTGGATGCAGAACATAGAAGTTCAGTACTGAGCACTGATCTGAATACAACCAACAACGAATTTGATTATCAGTGTCTTGATGGGGCAGTCAGGCTGCTAAATACCCATTTGATTTACCAATCAAATGCTGACCAAGTTCCTGGCACCATCTATATAATTCAAGGCCAGGCTGGAATCAACATTGTTGTGCCACAGGATTGGGCATAGTGTTAGCAACGGTTCCAACCCGCTGGAACAGTTCCGCTTGTGGGTTGGAACCGGAATGGAACCGTTGCAATGGTCTTTAACAGATGAAAACCCAACACGTTGCAAATGGGCTGTTTTACCACCAAAAACCCGGCATTGCAACATCACAACTTTGACTCCAATTAAGTATTTGAGTTCTGATCATAGCGTGACACGATTAGTACGTAGATTGTGCAGTTCTAGCCGCTCTTTCATCGCCCGATTTCAGATTTGTGATCCGACCAAAATTAGTTGAGTGGCTATCGAAAATGCACTAATTTTGCTTAAGATTTGACGATAATCCGCAGCCACTAAACAAATATCAGTCAGATCAAAAATCTGAAAGCGGGAGGTGAAAGAGCGGCTAGAACTGCACAATCAACATACAGATCATGTCATGATACGATCAGAACTCACATACTGAATTGCAGGCAAAGTTGTAGGAACTGTAGAGTCGGAACCATGGTCTGATTCCAACCCGGTTGAAACAAAGCGGGTTTATGTCCGGTCCGGGTAGCAACCCAACGCTAGTCACGTGGTCCTGGTTGCATGCCGGTTCTTAACCCGGACCAGGGCCTCCGGGTGTGTTGCAACCCAGACCCCAGATGGGTAATGCAGAACTGTTGCTACCACTAATTGGGCAGTATGGTTCATTGTGAGGAATTGCATTGGCAAAATGTAAAATGGTTTGGAAGTTATAGCTAAACAACTTAGCAACTCTGAACAGCCACACCAATCCATCCAGGCACTCCCAAATGTTCTCACAGAGGGAGTATGCAAAGGGAAGTGCCCTCAGGTGCTCTGAAATGACATCTCTGGTGCTTCTCAACCCCCTGTATATTGTGGATTGAATTTTGAGCATTACCTGAACAGTGTATGGTTGTCATCAAAACACTACAAACTGAAACTATTAGGATGGACAAATGTTGGAGGTATTGGGACTACTGACCACATCCCCAAGACAATTGTGGTGCATCTTGAACCTGGAGCCATTCTCTCCAGTAGTGATTATAATCACGTCTATATCACATTGTACAATTCGATAAACTAACTCACTCATACACACTATGATTCAGGCATTCTGTTCAATATAGAGTCCAGTAGGTATTAAAATCTGGATGATTATTCACAAGCCATCTACTATTGATTATATCTGATGCAGCATTCACTTGCACCCACTGTGCCAGTTCAACAGTTGCTCTGACAGGTACAATATGCATTTGATTAGACCATTTGACAACCAGGATGAATCTGTCAATACAATCAGCACTACCATGCAGATCTTTGTACTATGTTCAAATCACCACCACATATTCATGAACTCAAGAATTTTATTCCAATTGTTGGGTCCTCTCAGCCTCTGTTCAATGGTAGATATCATTTGTCTCGATGGCAGGCACTCCTGAAATTGGAGGATCTGACTGAGTGGGGTCCAGCTATAGTATAATATATCATAAGAAGAAACAAGGCCTTGGGAGGTGCTATCAAGGTCATTCTATGCACTTTCAGTTTATTGGACCGAGATGATACAAGATTCAGGCACGATCTCTGGGTTGACAATGGTGAATTCTACCTTGCAATCAAGTCCCAGACAATCAACAGAAGTAGGGCAGTGAAATGGTTGCCAGTAGCACGACGGCCAATTCTGCAGTTGAATAAATATGGTGTCTGTTGCCGCATTGTGATTATATCTGAGCACAAGTCCACAGACTTTGTGTGACCAGTGATCTTCAATTTGTGCACAGAACAGCAGTCCAAGGTTCAGAATTCCACAATCTACTTCTGCATTTCTGAATGAGATCAATTTAATACTTCTGCACACTCTGGGGATGTGGGTTTGTGACAAATGGTGCACATATTGTAATACGGAAAAGGAAAATTGTGCTTTCTGACAATCCTGAAGGAGTCAAAGTTGGGTTATATATAGATTTTACAGTTTATTGGTAGCAGACAGTAAATTGAAAACATTTGTTGAGGCAATACCGTACCAGCCTTGAAGGGCAATGTAGCCCAGTGTCTCCACCATATGGTCAAAACCAGTACACCGGCCATTATCATTGAGCATCCGTCAAATGTAATTGCTTTGTTCCCAGTGCCATATATATCTTTCATTTTGCTGATATGTAGACATTCAGAAATATATAAGGTAAAATCATCGCCAGAACCCATTGGATGAATTGACTGTGATATGTGGCTCACAAGATGCATCATTTGGCATGCAACATGTATGATGCTCTGTTTCATGGTTTTCCAGAGCTCCTGAATGCCAATTGCCTTTCATCTAGCATCAAACTGAATCAAGCGGATGGAGAGTTCCATCTGGAGCCATATCTACTCATTTGCAGTGATACCACTGATCACTCCCTCCAGCTGATGTACTACGCAGTCTGTATGAGCCATGCTACACATGATAGCTTCAGTCACACCATTGGACAAATGGACCCGAACTTCCACACACTGCTCCAGGTTCATGTTTGTCTCCAATTGAACCTCTACTTCAACCGCTTAAACACAATGGCAAGCATTTTGGTGAATATGCTTCCGGTACCAGTTACCTTTGGTCTGACTTGATGCAATCGTTGTCGCTCACACTATTGCAAAATTGTATCTGAAGGTGGCATTTAACTTGTCTCACCAGATTGATTTCACACTCTAATCACTCTTATGTCTTTTGTCTATAGGCATCTAACAATTAGGTTCATCAGCAAAAACTAAATTTCCTCCAAGAAATTTATTTTGTTTATTGTACACTCAAATTCAAAAATTTGAAATCAAGATTTCCCTGAAATATGGCATTGCGTTAACATTCCTGAGTGTTTTAGGAGTTGTTGCATTGCTGTTTCCAAGTGTCAAGACCAGTGTACCCACTCTTCGGAATGTGACAATGAGCACTTGACGAAAGGTTCACACTTCCTTTGGGATTATTCCAAATCATCTCACAGCATACCCCAATGTCGCCAAATTCAATTTGCGCTCACAATGAAGATAGTACTCACTCCTTACATTTAATGAAGCATGTTGACCTTGTTTTTAAACATCCCTTATGGCTTAATTTGACCAATGATAGTTAGCATGCAGAAGTGGTTCACAATATTCAATTTGTTGATACAAGATAGTTCAGTAGCTTGCAGTTGTTCAATCATTATGGGAGGGTTATGCATCATCAGGATTATGATGCCCCACATTTGATATCAGACTTCCATAAAAAATGAGTTCCAGGTCACTTACTACTATTATGATATATCGACAAAATGTAAAATAAAATAGCACACAAAGCAAATTCTAAATATGATCACTAACACCATTCCTAAACTCCAAGCAACATTGCGCCCTCTACAGTCAACTTCCATCGACTAATCCTGTATTCTCAAAGCTGGTGATGTTGGTGTTGTCTTTTCTATTGCTGTTGCTGCAGGGGGCGGGCTGGCTGCTGCTCGCGATGACAGACCCACACATGGGCAGAACAGCTGAGAATTGCATATGAGCTTCAGTAGCAGCAACAATGTTGCTGAGATGGTCAAAAGTATTGTCAGGCTGCTCTATCAGCTTCTCCAGAACGTAATCGAGGAAGTCCTCATCGAAGCTGCCTTCATTCTTATGTGGTTGTGCCATCGCTGGGTATATACCATATTGCATATACAGGTCTCCGCTGGAGACGGAAATGTTGTGTATGGCTGGAGACGTAGATGTCGTGTATGGCCAGGGATGGAAATGTCTTGTATAGCCTGAGACGATGATGTCTTGTATGGCCAGAGACTGTGAAGTCTCATGTGGCTGGAGATAGAGACAACTTGTATGGCCGTATCCGGAGATGTCTTGTCTGGCCGGAGATGACAGTTGCCTCTGGCCCGAGCTGATGGAATTCAGCTGTACTTGTACTTCTTATATATACTGGCCTTGTGTCCCTCTTTGATAGAATATAATTCAGCTTCTCAAATCATCACTATTTAAACAGGTTATGAAGCTGGTGCCCGCTACAATCTTTACTACAGATACCCTACTTATATCCTATGATAAGCAGCCTCAAAAACCCTAACCCACTCACAACCATCCCTGTTCATCAGCCACAACACCATCACCATCTATCGCCCTCCCTTGTCACCTTCCTAACCTCCTCCACTCCCAACATGTCAAACAAAACATTTAAGACTGGTCATAGCAATGTGCCCAAGCTGACTGAAGCAAACTACCCCAGTTGGAAGCAAAAGATTCAACGAGTTCTCATCGCCAAGAACCCTTACAATATCATCCCTAGTGCCAAACTTCTCCCTGCCATGAACGGTGTCACCCTACACACTCTGGAAGAAGGCTGGCATGACCGTGCCAATACGGTCATTGCATTGATGCACCTTGGATGCTGCAATAAACTCCTTCCACTCATCCACGATATCGACAATCCCATGGGGATATGTGAAGCACTCAGGGACTGAGTGGACAATGTTGCAACAAAGTCGGGTGGCACCAAAGTCCTGCAGAAGTGCACCTCCACACGACTGTCACCAGACGAAACAGTCACCCGGTACTTCACCAACGTGATCACCTTTGGCGAAATGTTGGTCGGCAACACCATCACTATCACCTTTGACATCATTGTGTCACATCTTCTTTTTTGCTATCTAATGCATATGAAACAACCATCTAAATCTGTGAACAGCGGATCCCCGCCCCCATGGCTCAGCAGTGTATGGATGGGAACCATGAATATGCCAAGCGAATGACACTAACCAAAGAGGTTGGAGATACATCCGCCAGAGTGGCTCTATACTCCCATGACAGAAATAGTGGCCATGGCAGACGAAGCGGTGGACAAGGAGGCGGACAAGGAAATAGACGCCAGAAGCACAAATGCAGATACTGCAAAATGGACAATTATACCACCGAAACAGGCAGATAGAGAAAATTGCACTGAACACGACACAATCAATGGCGATACAAACACGTCAAGGTACTACGAGCGAATATGCTACCACTGCTGCCTCACAGAACACTTCAAGGCCAACAGCATCCACTTCAACCATGCCTGGGATCCACGCAACAAAGTCAATGAAGGCACAGCATCCACATCACATGCTACAGCAGGAGATCGCGACCTGATCTGACTAGCTGAAGATGCAACCGCACTGACCGCTGCCTCCACTCAAGCCGGATGGGTCATCGACTCCAGGGCATCTCACCATATGTGCATTGACCTCACCTGATTCGACTCAACAAATATCCTTGGTCAGCCAATAGTCACTGACCTCGGAGAGTATAACAAAGTTACCGTTATCTTCCATGGACTTGTTAATGTTCCACAGTAGTATGAATGCAAAGCTCTATACACACCTACATTCTAGCTCTCCCTTCTCTCCATCAATCAAATGGACACAGCCGGATACACATCCACATTTGGACACGGCAAGTGCTCCATATGATCTCCATCATTTACAATCACAGGCAATCGGGTCAATGATCTCTATATCATATCCCCAGCAACTGCACTCGCTTCGACAAGTATGTGTACAAAGTCCACCTGATGAAGGCGAAAGAGGAAGAGAGAAGGTGCATTATCAAGTGCACATACCACTGTATCTCAATGTCCACCTACCACCAAATTTCCAATACCCACTCAAAAGCCACTCACAATCTTAGAATCATGACTGTGGCATCGCCACCAAGCCCTGATTCATCACACTGCCCTGCGATCTCTGATTGATGGATGTACACAATACGACTTAACGTGCACTGCATGCATTCGGGCCAAGCACAAGCAGAAGATCATCAAAGTCAAGACCAAGCGCACTACAAAGCCATTTGAACTGTTGCATTTGGATGTCTGTCGACCATTCTCCACGCCTACCTCCGCTGGCCATCGCTGCTATATCCTATTCATTGATTAATACACATGCTACATCTCCATTGGGGTCTTCCCAGATACGAAGTCAAAAACATGCACCTCAGCCTACCAATCATTTCAGGCCTGACTTAGCTCCATGGGATACGAATTAAAACGATTTCAGTGGAATGATGGCCGTGGAGAATTCAACATCCAGATCTTCCGGCTGGTGCTCGGTGCTCATGGTAAAACATATGAACCATGCCCTCCCTAGGCTCACGATGAAAATTGGGTCACTGAATGCTTGATCTGGACCATCACCAAGAAAGCGCAATCTACGATCATTGACCCCCAGGTGCCACTTGCGTTGTGGGGAGAAGCAGTCAATACCGCAGTCTACCTGCGCCAGCAAACTCCACACGAAGGCCTAACAAAACGCGATGACTGCCATTGTTATCAACCATCATATCCAACTCCATATGAGATGCTGCACGCATTCGGCAAGCCCTCTCACGACGATGACAGCAATGAAATCATGCACAAAGCTCCTCTCCACCACCTCCAGCGATTCGGCTGCTATGCCTGACAACTTATCCCCACGCCACAACGCAATGGAGAATTCAGCTGAAGATCCACGCCATGGATGATGGTCAGTTATGTACGTGACTGGACTAAACTTTGGAGCATATGGGACCCAGCATTCCGAGTGGTAAGATCACAGTCAGATGTCAGTATCGATGAGTAAAGGAATGCCCATGCTTCGTGCTTATATGGAAATGAAACAGAGAGCTTTGAGCTACCAGAAGAGACTGAATACGTTGAGGAAATTGAACTGGGTTGAGATGGACTTCTCAATGACCATGCTGGGAGCAGTCAAACAGGTTAAGGCCATGGAAATCGTGATCATGACCATACTGACGATGATGCAGACCACAATCTGCCCGATGTTGACAAACATTGAAGTCTCTCTTCAAATACAGATATGAGATCACATCCTCCTGACAAAAGGTATGCACAACCAGTGGCCAGAGGAACCGTCGTCCACAATCAACATCTCCGCCTCAAAAATGACAAAGCCTGCCAAACAGCGGCCATGACCAAGCAATCATCCCAATCACCACCGCCACATATGAGTCATGTCACAAGAAGTCAGGTTGAGATCTCCACAAATGCACTAATCTTCATGGCAAATGCTCTCACATCAACATCCATGAACAGTGATCTATTGCCCAGACGCGGGAACATCTCTTCCGCCACTGCAGCCAATGGAAGGACCAGCAGAAAATCATCTGGAAAGGGGTGGGGAAAGCAACTGGGTGGAGAGCAGGTCGATGCTGACACGTGCAAGTTTCTGAGCTGCTCTCCATGGAGAAGGGCGATAAAGCAGTGATGGACTTCCTGGCAGCTGCTGATGTCCAGGAGGTCCCGCCCAAAATGGATGGAGCAGTAAGAGCCAGCAGGAAACGGGTGAAGGAACAAGAGCCGGCGAGCGGTCCCTGATTTCCTCCCATGTCCATTTCGTATGTATTCCCTTCAACCGTTCTTTATGTGCTTCCGTATATCAGAAGGGGATGACGGGTAGCAGGAGTGGAGCCCCGCCATCTAGCCGGCCAGCCTGCAGCCGGGGGGGATCAAGAGGCTGTCATACTCTACGTAGAGTGAATACTGTATGATAAAAACCAACAATCACAGAGATCCATTCTCATACACAGAGGTGATGGACAGCCCACAACAAGACCACTGGAAACGAGCAATGGAAGAGGAATGTGCATCGATCCTGCTCAATGACCCATTCATAACTATCAACTCCCGGGCAGCAACATAATTGCAAGTGAAGCCAATTGGCTCCAAATGGGTCTAAAAGATGAAACGCAATCCTGACGGCTCCATACGATACAAAGCAAGAATAGTAATTAAATGCTATGATGAAACGGGCTTCGAGGAAACTTATGCCCCTGTCGGAACACTCACCACCTTGTGGTATCTCATCTTCCTAGTTGGAAAACAATGCCGGAACCTCGATCATTTGGATGTTGTGACTGTTTTTCTGAATCCTCAGGTCAATGTCATTTATATATATATGACCATACCTGACGGCTGACCAGAACGCCGGAACGCGTCAATATTCATTGTTCGACTGACGAAAGCAGTTCGCTGCTTCGAACAAGCAACACGACTTTGGCACAACGATATTATCACCTTCTTGCTCTACCTCGAGTTCACACAGTCCCAGGCCAACCCCAACATCGATCTGTGCAGCGATGGTATTCTGATGCTTTTGTACATCAACAACATCTCAATGTTGAGCCTGGAAGACGCTACCAAAGCTGCATTAAGAGTTACAGCCAGGCTCTCGGAAAAATGCATGATCACCAATCTCAGCACGGAATGACAATTCCTTAGTATCACAATGCACCGCGATGAAAATGGTACCGGCATCCGTCTCGGCCAGCAGGCCATCACCACCACCACAATTGTCAAACCATTCATTATACAGAATGCACACGAGGTACCGACTCAAATGGATCCTGATGTGCAGCTAGATCTGGCTGAGGATCGAGGGGAGAAAGTACTCAAAGATATCACAGGCTACCAGGCAATTGTCGGCTCATTGATGCATGCAGCACTTGTAACTTGGGCCGATATCTCATTCACAGTCGCTGCTCTTCGCTGTTACAATTCCCAACCATTCACCAGCCACATCAGCAAAAAACATTTCTGTCCGGGTGGAATGGCTGCGTCAGAGTGGACGCGCTCCGTCAGAGCCGTCAGAGATACACCGGCAGCGGATTGCTCCGTGCCCGGCATCAATGACACGCGTCGTGTTGCATATCACCCTCAGATCGCAGATTTGGAGTTTCTTCTCGCTCTGTCAGGCTCCGAGTTTAAACAAACACTCTGGCTTTGTTGCCAACTGTGACCATACATCGGAATGGATTCATTGGGTTCACGCTCCCATCGGGATTGCTATGCAATGGGTGACTCTGCAATAATCTCTCCTCGCGTTCCTTCTACATTTAGCTCGATGAGCGTAGGAAAAAGGTGAGAAGATATGATACTACCCGGGCGTGAGGATCCACGCGATTGCGTGGACCCACGAAATCTCGGCCAGTGAGAGTGAGACCAAAAGTTGGGAAAGATAAAGTGTGTATTTTGGTTGTATGACAAGATGAGATGAAATTGAGATGCTGACTATCTACCCCAGGGTCTCCCAAATATATACTCCGCGTCGCACATTTCACGTCTGTTACCCCTGTATCTCCATACACCCCCCGTCACTCCTTGACAAGATACTTGGAGGCCGTGATCGTGCGCATTTTGGAGATGCACCTGGAGGCCACAATCCTGTGAACTGAGAGATGCACTTGGAGGCTGTGATCGATGGAGTTTGGAGATGCACTGGGAGTCTGTGATCGAGGGAGTTTGGAGATGCACTTGGAGGCCGTGATCGAGCGAGTTTGGACATGCACTTGGAGGCCGAGATCGAGTGAACTCAGAGATGCACTCGGAAGTTGTGACCGAGCAAGTTTGGAGCTGCACTTGCAGCCTATGATCGAGCGACATTGGGGGAGTACTTGGAGGCGGTCGATTTGGAGGGAGACGCGACGGCAGCTGAGACTCTATTCATTGGTTAACTTGTAGTTTGATGAGCAACTGGCCGGGAGCGGGAGACTGTCGATCTTGGGATGATGCTGTACTTGGTGAATGCTGTACTATGTGTTAACTCATGATTATGGCATGGAGAGATAGTGAGGGATGACTTAACTTCGTGTTCTTAGGTGATGGTAGAGTTGAGCACAAGAAAGAGAGAGATCGGAGGAGATGGGGGAAATCTTCATGAGAAACTAGGACTTAGAGAATTTCGTGTGCAAGTCAATTGACCATCCCGGATACGGCACATTCGAGTCCCGATCTGGCGGGTGATAACACCGATAGGAGGTCTTCAATACCTAATGAGGCAAGTCGTTCCGCTGATCTCTCATAGCTGCTTGTATCCTCCATATCGTTCTCATCTTCATCCCCCATCTCTCTCTTTCTCATCCACAACTCTACCATCATCGCAAGAACACAAAGTTAAGTCGTCCCTCTCTATCTCACCATGCCATCATCATGAGTTGACACTGAGTGAAGCATACACCGAGTGCAGCATACACTGAGTATAGCATACACCGAGTACAGCCTACACTAAGATTGTCTGTCGTCCCTTCATTCTCTCGATTTCGAGAAGACCCCTGAATGTAGCTTCAGCTTCCGGCGTACCTCCCTACCGATCGACCGCCACCAGCCTGTTTCCCATAAGAGCTTCAAAGGTCAAGTCACCTCGTCACATTCCCACGGTTTCGACTTAACTAACCGATGAATAGAGTCTCAGCACCTGGCGCACCTCCCATCGACTGCCTCCAGATTGACTACCTCCAAGTACTTCTCCAATCTCACTCGATCATAGCCTGCAGGTGCATCTCCAATCTCGCTCGGTCACAGCCTCAGAGTCCATCTGGGAGTTCACTCGATCCCGGCCAGCAAGTGCATGTCCAACTTGTTCGATCACGGCCTCCAAGTGCATCACCAAACTCCGTTGATCATGGCCTCCCAGTGCATCTCCAAATTTGCTTGATCACGGCCTCAGAGTGTATCTCTGAGTGCACTTGATCGTCATTTTCAGGCGCACCTTGAATTGCTCTCAAGCACCGCCTGCAGCCAGTCCAGATCTACCATGTGTAGATGGGTAGCTATATAGATACATAGATACATAGATGAGAATACAAACTGAATACATGAGTTTTAAAAATTGTTGAACAATTGGTAGTAGCTATGATTTCCAGGCACTCCAGCAGCATTCCCAAAAAACATGTTGTTTTTCCCAGACTGCTCTACTGTGATTCGAGGTGCTCCCAGGCTTGTTGTCGGGGCTCCCGGTTTCTCTGAAGGCTGGCAGGAATGCCCTCCAAGGGTCTGATACTCTCCTGAAATTGATGCATCTATGTTTACACTCCACATCCTCTCAGACACTCATGGAGGCTTCCAGCGACTAGAATGCATTTTGCTGATGCTATGTATCGCAACCCGTCACCTGGGTGATGGGTATCGTGTAATTCTCTGTCAGAGAGTACGAGGTTCCGTCACAGCTGTCAGAGCCATCCGGGACACCCGGGTGTTTCTGATGAAAACTAAGGTCATTGCTGATGCATCTCACAGCTGCCACAAGAGTTCTCCAAGATCTCAAATCCACTGCCAACTTTCGACAGCATTTTAGCAGCAACAGCAGCACTGGCAGTACTGATCAACTCACTGGCTAGACGGACTCCAATTGGGCCAATGATAGTGCCGATCGCAAATCTCTTGGTGGTCATGTCCTACTTCTCAGCAACAGAGCTGTCACATGGCAGTAGCCAAAGCCACCCCCAATCGCTATGTCAACTCTGGAAGCTGAATACATCTCCTGCTCCGAGAGCCCCTGTCAAGCGAAATGGCTCCTCCAACTCCACCGAGATATACACAGCAAAGACTCATCACCTCTTCCGATCAATTGTGACAGACAAGGGGCACTTGGTCAGATCACAACTGGAACCATAAAAGCTCGCATGAAGCATATTGATGTTTGCTATCACAATAGTCATGACATGCATGACCACTAGAGAGTTGACTACTCCTACATTCATACAAACAAGAATGTGGCACATATACTACCCAACGCCTTAACCAAGTTCAAGCAGGAGAAATTAAGAAAGGCGATGGTGCTATGGTAATAGGGGTTGATAGAAGGTTGGATTTCAGGTTGGATTTAAGGTTGTTTCACTTTTCTTTTGGGCGCATGGATGTCTTGGTTTCTTATGGATGGCCATCCACAGGCTACGGCAGTACTCTTTCCCTGCTCTCTTTCGCTGGGGTTTAAGGAGTCTGCTATGGGAATAACATTATTTCATCTTTTTCATTTGTTTCTGGCACTATGGTGTATGGCAAGACGGGGAGTATTGCATATACATGACTAAGCCAGAGATGGAGATCTCCTGTATGGCTGGAGATGGAGATCCCTTGTATGGGTGGTGCCAATGATGTCTCATATGGCCGGAGATGGTGAGGTCTTGTATGGCCGGAGACAGAGATGTCTTGTATGGCCGGAGACAGGGGTGTCTTGAATGGCTGGAGACAACTGTTGACTCTGGTACATGCTGACCGCATTCAGCCCTACTTCTACTTCCATATATATACTAGCCTTGTGGCCCTCTCGGATAGAATATAATTAAGCTTCTCTGATCATTGCTATCTGAACATACCAGTTGAGTGGATCCTTTGGCGAATCATACTGCGAATATTGTCTATCTTGTTGGCTTTAACCTCTGGCGAAGAAGAACAACAATCTGCATCAAGACGACAATATACATCTGTGAATACATCATTAACCCTCTGATCGATGTTTCTTGTATCGCACTTACGTTTTGCTACACGTCCTAGACTAACCTCTGGTGGGACCCTACAGTCACCAGGTTTCCTGGTTTACAGACAATGGTGGATGGCTGTCATGGTATGGGCAATGAACATCAGGTTGACTTTATCAATCAAAGATCTATCTTCCATTCCCATTTGTTGTATGCCATAGAAGTATGTCTGGTGAATAGGACCCACAATTTTAGTCACTGCAAATCGAAACTTACACTCCTCAATTGATTGTCAATACAATGATCAAACAAGAAGGGAATGTTGAACTTACCTCACAAATGTTTGTGGGGCATTGAAACCTGTCCATGGCCAATAGCCGGGCTACTATGTTCTAGATCTCTATTGGGGACTTTGTTAGAAATGCATGAATAGAGTCGATTGAAGTAATGCAGTGGTATACCCATGCTGTGTGGGAGCATGAAATCTTTGCAAGTGCCTAATGCACAATGTCAGTGATGAAAACAATCATTGAGATGATTCATTTATGACTGAAATGTAGGTATGTGGAGGATATGAGTCTTTCTGGGCTGGATCAATCCTGGCAAGTGCCTCACACCACCAAGTATGAATCTGTGCGGTCTTCACCGCATTCGTGGCGATGGGATTCACATACATCGCATCACCGATGGCTATAGACTTCCCATGTTCCATGGCCATCACCGGAATGCCTCAACGATTTGCCTAGGCGTTGTATTCTGCACCGACGATGAAACCTGTCACATCACCAACACAGGGCTCATAGTGCCATAAAATTCATGCGTTCCATGCAACCGATTGCTCACTGGCTTCATTTGAATCCATCCACTAGTAAATCTGTACATTAATGGGCGAATTCAATCATTTAAACGCATATTCTAATACTTGATAAGATGCCACTGTTGTACGGTGGCGTGTGCTCGAGTAGTCGAGTGTGCGCGGGCGTATGCGAAGGTGTCTATTGTATCGTGTAACGAGACATGTCGCATCGACATAAGGTCGATCGATGACTAATGGTGCTAACTA
>Ga0307515_10010729_pt1 | contig 17498 bp, 9 predicted proteins | sample 17_EM_MG_FD_194513 | JGI IMG/M metagenome (GOLD analysis project Ga0307515, IMG submission 194513) | Populus trichocarpa ectomycorrhiza microbial communities from riparian zone in the Pacific Northwest, United States - 17_EM | ecosystem: Host-associated > Plants > Roots > Unclassified | place...
AAAAACTTACAGCACAGATAAACTATATCTAGAAAATGGGAAAACATAATTTAGCCATAAAAGAAATCACCTGTGTAATTGTTATAAAAACAATGAAGAATTATCAGTGGATGTGTTTAAAAATTTTAAAGACAAATTCTGGTACATCATCATGTATACAAAGTCACTAAGGAGCTCAAGCATGAGGCAGAGAAAACACTACCAAGAACCGATTGACTGTGTCATCCGTGCTAGAAAAATTTGAGTTTTCCATTGCCTACAGAATCCTTTGCCAGCTCCAAACGACATAATGTCTTTTTGGTACCTGTCAGTCCAGAACATGATTCAGTGGCCCCTAGGGTAACAGCGAAGTAGAGATAGATTGTGCATAAGAAAGCCAAGAGAGCGAAGGCTGTTAAGAGGAAACGGTGTCGCCGAAGGAGTGTTGACCAGCTACCCAACTCATCCCGTGGGAATGGCTTCCGGAAAGATGGTGATCTCCGGTGAGGAGAAGTTATCATGCTATCAAGAACCATACCTTATATTCTGAGCTTCCTTCGACAACCTGAAACTATCCTAATTTGAGTTCATGGTGGAGGGTAAGGAAACATAATAGAATCAAAATTTCATTACAAAAAAAAAACAAATACCAAGAGGAAATTATTCTGAGCATTACTGTCATCATCTAATAAAATTTAGGAAAGCAGGGTTTATTACAATGTTTGAGTGGCTTTAAATTTGGTTGAACAATATCTTGCTTGGAGAATGAGGGGAGCACACAAACACCTCTAATTCATCTCCTTCGCTTGCTAGATTCTCTCTCACATACACACACAATAGACAACACATAATTCCAGATAATTAGGGGAACTATAACCTATCTTCACTTTTTGCTATTTAAGTCCCGCATCATTATAGGCTTTTGGGTGAGCATCAATATAGCGAGAACTGCTAAGCTAAAGCATGTTAGAAAAAAAATTGAGGTATTAGGATACTGTAAAGACATAACCAGATGTGCAAGAGAAAAAACCACTATGCAGCATCAGCAAAGTAATCAAACCACTATGCAGCATCAGCAAAGTAATCAATCTTGCACTAGAAAGGAAACAACGTGGAAATCAAGGCTGTTTCATCGTCCATACACTTGAGTTCGGTTAAGCAACAAAACATCCAAATTACAATGAAGGTAAATAAAATCATCTAAAACGATGATTATTTGCAACTATTCTCAAGTCCATTATGACATAGAACAAAGGTATCTAGCCCATACACCATTTGGCAAATCCATCCACACAGCTGCTATATAAACAGAATCATTTTGCTGGAATCCCTGAGCAAGTATCTACAGGATCCAAATCTCCAGAGCAGTGAAAAGAGCAAAACACAAATGACACACCTCCCACAAGTTTTATCTTCATATTCGGTTGATTATCACAATGGTCGATCGATAATCACTCACAAAAAAGATCGTGAAACTACAAGAGAAACCAGTCCGGCCAAAAATAACCTGCCTAAGCACTTCAACAAACAAAGAGCTTAAGCAGTGAATTGTTCACACAATATCCAATTGAAAGATCCAACTGGGCCAAAAAGAAATGACATTTATAACGACTTATTAAAGACAGTCAACAATGCCCGCATATCAATGAACTTGTGTTCTATCTAGTAATAACGAGAACACCGGCGAGGGAGCTGTGTGTAGAGCAATGACTGTGGATTAGTGCTGATTTCACAAGCAATCACGCACTGACATGAGTCATAAGACAGCGTGAAAACAGGAAACGTATGCAATGGCACATAATGCATGACTATAGATCCAATACCAATCTATCATTAATCCAGAGCAAGCAACAACAATCAGCACTTGAGAAACTCCAAAATACATGTCAAAATCAGCATCCATAAAAAGCAGATCTTTTTCTTATAACCAGTCAGTAAAGCAGACAAGATTAAGAATCAAAGTCATATTTTTGCACATAGATGGGCCATCTGAGCACTGCCCATCCCAATTGATTTGAATAAATTTCACATTGACAGCTAGCTATGGTTCAAATTCTCTAAGATTTATCACATTTCAGCTGAGCCCTTTTGGCACTCTTTCCCCTCCTTTCACAAATACAACATTAATAAAGGAGAAAAATATACAAAAACAAACGTCCAACCAAATAGCAAAACACCCACATTGCAAAAATCAAACATAAAGCTCCCAAATTTCACATTCATTAAAAAAAACAAAAACAAAATCTGGGAAACACCAATCAGATCTGAAGAAAGGAATCGGAAACTTGCGGTTCAAAGAAGATCAACAAAATCAGGTAAGAGAAGCTATAGCTTTTATCTTTCTAGAAGAAGCTTGTATCGTTTTACCTTGTAACAACGATAATGTCTTGTTTCTTCTCCGTTTCTCTCGGCAAAAAAGAGAGTGAAAAAGAGAGATGGCTTGGATGAACGTCTATGCTATTCCCTCCCCTTCCATTCACTACCCTCAAATAGGAGAGGATAAAAAAAAGAATCGTTTTTTATATAGGAAAAAAGGAACGACTCCTACGTGAAAAGTTAGTGAGAGACTGGCAGATTGGGCGTCAAAGGCTTTGCTTTGTGTACGATCGATGTTGGTTTGGTTTAATGAGGGGTATAAGTTGGGCCATCAGAGCATAATGCTATGCTTCTTTTGGGTAGGTTGGCGTTTGGAAATTTCAAGCGACGGATTAGGACTTGTTCCACATCAAAACAAAGACAAGAGGCTCTCCTCCATATACCATCATTGATTAGTACTCCCACCTGGACAGACAAAGATTGTTTAAAACTAACTATGACTGAGTTCAATAAAGTCCCACCTTGGATTTTTTTTAGTATAGAAAGTGGCTGTACAATAAATACATGCTGCATGAAACATGGTGTCTTTTATTCCCAGTATATTTGAAAGAATTCTCGTTGCGTTGTGTTTAGTTAATATGCTAAATAAATTGAATATATACACAAAAATGATAGAAACGTACTTGATTAGAGAAATGAAAATAAAGATATAAAATAAATTTGTTTTTATAATATTTTTTTAGTGATTTTTTGCCCTTTTAAAATACAAAATACAAGTTATCTTTATTTTTTATACCTCGAGATTCTTTTAAAAATAAAATTAATCTAACGAGATGCATTATCTCTCTCAAAATTAAAAAAAGGGATTTTAACTAAAAACTTAGATTGAATAAATTTTCTCTTTGTTGTTTAAATCAATTATTAGAAACTTTTAGATAAATAGTTAGAAATAAGTGGAATTTGAAGAAGATGAAGGTCAAGGGCTTCAAATTCATGTGAAAAACTAGACATGTTGATTTATTATATTTTTAGTGTTTATGGTGGTTTAAATATTTATTACAATCATAAATTGTTGTATTTTTTGTAAGAAAAAAAAATCTATCCCCTGTTAACAATTCATTTATGCAAGGAAAATTGTAAAGATAAAACAATTGAAGTTGATATTTTATTTATAGAATTAAGATATTTAAATGGTAGCAATTAGTGTTCTTATGATTTGGTGATCTAAAAATCCTCAGTCCTTTCCAATTCCATTAGGATGAAACATCCAAGAGAAAAATTCAAACGAAACTAGATGAATGGACTAAAACTACCCAGATTTTATTATACATCATAAGGGTTCGATTGCACAGTTGATAGTACAGGGATTAATTTGTAAGAATCTTTAAAGTACAGGGACTAAAAAGGTTATAAGAAACTATAATCCCTACCGTACATAAACTGCGACTCCACCCGCACAACCACATAATCCAACGGCAAGCATAACGTGCTTTCTCGGAAAAGCAGAGAACCACGCCGTAGAGGCCAAAAGCACCAGTCTTTCTTGAGCGAGAAAACAAAAATTCGTAATCAAAGCATTAAGAACACCTCTTCCTCCAATTCTCTCAGGTACCCACAATCTAGTTTCTCCTTCTCAAATTAGGGTTTTAATTGTTTTCAATAAAGTTTTTATTTTTTTGAAATACTTTGCTTAGATTGTTGAAAACAAGATGTGGGCAGCTTCTTGCCTGGCGTCATGCTGCGCTGCCTGCGCGTGTAGTGCATGTACGACTGTAGTATCTGGGATTAGCAGACGATCCGCCAGGATCGCCTACTGCGGTCTCTTTGCTTTGTCTTTAATCGTTTCCTGGATTCTCCGAGAAGTTGCGGCTCCTCTCATGGAACAAATCCCTTGTAAGCCCTTTAATTCCCGTTGTTTTTTACCAATTTAATTGTGATGATGGTGGTGGTGTTAATAATTTTTGTTGGTTTTGAATGGCAGGGATTAATCATTTTCATAAGACGCCGGATAGGGAATGGTTTGAGACAGACGCAGTTTTGCGTGTTAGTCTGGGGAATTTTCTTTTTTTCACTATATTGGCTATTATGATGGTTGGTGTGAAGAATCAGAAGGACCCACGTGATAGTTTGCACCATGGCGGATGGATGGCGAAAGTTGTTTGTTGGTGTCTTTTGGTGATCTTCATGTTTTTCCTTCCGAATGAGATTGTCAGCTTCTACGGTAATTGGTTGTGACTTGATGGGATGCTGTTTATGTATTGAATTGTGGTTTTGTTTAGTAGCTTTGTTGTTTCAAAGTGTGTTGGCTTGTCATTTGTCAAGAGTGTTTGTTTTTCGGTTTGTTATGCAATTTGTCGAGGACTTGTTAAGACTCAAGTATACTGAATGTCAATGGCAAAAAGGTTTCTGTTTACGTACTCACATAAAGGGTGATATATTGGCAGGTCAACGACCTACTACTTTGAGGAGAAAAGTATTAGCCAATTTGAGTAGGAGTGACAGAAATGAACTTATTTTAGGACTTCAATATCCTATATTGTGTCTGTTAGTTGGTTCATATTTCTTACCAGATTCTGTTTAGGGTCATCGATAGATATTAATTTGCATTATTGATATGATGTTTGCTAAGGCGACGCTTAATCTGAAATTCTTAACTTGTGCTAACTGATGACACGCTATGGCAGATTGATTGTCTGCCTTTGATGTTCCTGTGTCTTTCTTTTCCTGCCAAACATTTTTTTGTCCGACATGAACTGACAAGTTAAATTTTTTATTTGCAGAGTCAATTTCCAAATTTGGCTCAGGATTGTTTCTTCTTGTTCAAGTTGTGCTTTTGTTGGATTTCGTTCATGGATGGAATGACAAATGGGTTGGATATGATGAACAGTTCTGGTTAGTTTTGCTTTTTCTTTCTTCTCTTAGTTGTCTTCTTGTTTCCATTCTACAACCAGATTAACCAATTCTATTTTGCAATTTTATTTATATAGGTATGCCGCATTATTTGCTGTGTCATTTGTCTGTTATGTGGGAACATTTGCCTTCTCAGGACTTCTCTTTCATTGGTTCACTGCATCTGGACAGGACTGTGGATTAAACACTTTCTTTATTGTTATGACCCTGATCTTCGCGTTTGTTTTTGCTATCGCTGCACTACACCCTGCAGTAAGTTTAATTCTTTTTGTGTTCCAACTTCCAATAAATCAAACCATTACGACTATTCATTTTACCTTGTCACAGATGTTTGTGAAACTGATACATTGTAAGAAGGATGTGATTGATGCCACAATTGTTTTGTTTATATATGTTGTTTCTAATGTAGTTTGAACAGGGTAACCCTTCAAAATTGGTTCATAAGGAGAATAATACCTTTGGTTATGCAATTATCAAAAAATGGCTAATCATCTCTCATCCAAATCATCAAGAATTGCAGTTGAACATGTATTCTCCAATAATAATAATAATAATAATAATAATGCAATTGGTCCAGGAATGATACAAAAATAAGAGCAGGATTTAGCTTGATCAATTAGACCACTGGTCCTATGACCAATGTCATGAGATTTTAAGCTTTTAGTAGCTGTAAGTTACATTAACCTATTATGGTTATAGGATGTTTTAGTGGCCAGTCCATTTTTATTTCATAAAAAGGCTCTCTTCAATGTGTTAATAAACTTTGGAGTACTGAACTCTTTGCATATGTAAATGCAAGATGTATCTAATATTGTCTCTGTATCGAGAGACTTTATGTTTTCCACGAATGATAATGTAAATGTTGGAACTTATATTGATTTCCCAGATGCAACTGAATTCCTCATGGTCTGCAGGTATAAAGAAACTGCTGTGTCATGCTCATGTTATGTGTTCTTTGTCAAAGAAAATCCTGTTTTGAGTCTTCCCATGAGGATTTCGTATAGTTGTTCTATTTGCATGTTTGATAATTTCAAATTATTGTTTGTTATGTTAGTTTTGATTGATGCCTAGAGTGCATAGCTTCACTTGCTTCTTTCCTGGTAATAGAACTCTTGGTTTGTCATCTCATAGGCTGTCACTTTCTTGGAACACAGGTAAATGGAAGTGTTTTGCCTGCTTCAGTTATATCCTTGTATTGCATGTACCTATGCTATAGCGGACTTTCCAGCGAACCAAGGGAATATGAGTGCAATGGTCTTCACAGGCATTCAAAAGCTGTTTCTACTAGTACTCTTACCATTGGTCTGCTTACAACTGTTCTATCTGTAGTCTATTCTGCTGTCCGTGCTGGATCCTCTACCACCCTGCTCTCCCCACCAAGTTCACCCCGTGCTGGTAAATCTTTAGCAAACATTTCAGACTTTTGATGTGTAGTGTCCATATGATATCTCAAGAATCTGTTCAGAAATCTTTTGAATTAAAATGTTTCTTCACCTGAAAGTTTCCAAAACTTAATCTATTATGTCCGTTACTGATACGAGGTAATTGAGACTGCCTACTTTTCTGCACATGTTTTTTTTTTCTCTTGGTTAGGACCGCATGTTAAATGTGCTTTCATGAGAATTTGTTATCACTTCCCCTATCCCACTGATATGACAATTTTTGCTTGGAATCTGACATTTGGCTTCTGGGTTAGGTGCCGACAAACCTTTGCTTCCACTGGACAACAAGCCAAGTGAGAAAGAAGAAAAGGAGAAGGCTAAGCCAGTCACATATTCCTATTCCTTCTTCCACATCATCTTTTCTCTTGCGAGTATGTACTCTGCAATGCTTTTGACTGGATGGTCAACCTCGGTAGGGGAGAGTGGAAAGCTGGTAGATGTGGGGTGGCCCTCTGTATGGGTTCGTATTTTGACTGGGTGGGCAACTGCAGGTCTCTACATCTGGTCTCTGGTTGCTCCTATTCTGTTCCCAGACAGGGAGTTCTGAGTCTCCTACTCTCCTTGGTGATATATATATATTAATGAATGTTGCAAATTGGTGTATATGTAACGCAACTTTTGACTTGTTTCTCAACAGAGAATTCTACAGATTGTACTTTTGATGATATGTAAACGTGATTTCTTGTATGGCTAACCTTTGGTTACTGAAATCTGGTTTCTTCTGTCTCTACCTGTCCTCAATATTAAAGAACTTGCTTCTATAGCTCTGAGTGTTACAAAGGAAAAGTAAAGGACTGATTGTTGAGGGAATGAAGGAACAGGAAAAAATAAATAAGTTGTGTTTTCTATGATTTGAATGAGACGTCAACAAAGCACTGTTAATTTTCACTGTTTGGGAACGATGGAGCATAAGTAAATTTATTTCCTAACCTTTTTCAAAAGGAATGGAGATATTTTAGATTTCCCCCACCAAACAATCTTATAAAAAACATTAAAAAAAAAAGGTTGGAGCATGATTTCCTTTATTAGGTGATTCTTCTTCTCAGTCAACTATTATAAATTGGTTTTGTAAAATTGATGTTTAGTGGTAATTATAATCATGAACATGCAAGGTTAAATAAGATTGGGAAAATATTATATATAAAAAAAAATTGGTAATGTAACATAGGAGAAAGAAAAATACATAGGTTGCACTAATACCCAAAATGGTTTTTAAAAAAAAAATTTGTCATTTAATTTTTTTTATTTTCTATTTAATTATTTCACTTAATTGACTTTAAATGGCGTATAATTTTTGTTTTGATTGGCTTTTAAGGAGAGGCTCTCGTAATATTAAAAATAAATTTTGATATTAAGTCAATACTTGATTAGAATTGACAAAATAAAATTTTATTTTATTTATTCAAACTAATTAAAATTTTAAAAACTTTATTTCAAATAAAAATAAATATTTATTTTTAAAAAAAATAATAATATTTTTATCTCAGCTTATTAACTTAATATTCGATTGAAATCAACATATTTATTATTATTATTATTATTTACTAGCATAAATAATTATTATTTTATATATATATATATATATATATATATATATATATATAATTTTCAATTTTATTGATTCTGAAAAAACGTTAACGTTAACAATGGCCACGCCATTTTTTTCCGTTAAGAAAAAAGGCCCCATACGACAAAAAAGTGCATGGAATCAAACTAGTCAAATTTGAGATGTCTTGGGACATCACAATCCCTTTAAAGCTAAGAAATTCCCTTCCTTTTTCAGAAATTTTATTTTTGAACGCTAATGCCCTTAATTTTATTTTATTTTAAATGAACTGAGATGCTCTTATTTTATTAATAATAATACAATTATCATAACATTTTAACGTTTAGCACTACACCACATGTTCGCACTATTTTTTCATAAAATATTTAGCTGATGTAAATGCATTCTAAAGAAAGAAAAAAATTCTTATAGTTCTAACCAATCAAATAAGATGAATAAAAAGGAGGCAATAAAAATAAATGGATAAAAAAAGGCGACTACAATAACAAGGGGAAAATACCTTTATCCAATAGGGGAAAATAATATTATTTAATTTTCAATCAATTAAATATGAAAAGAAAAAATATAATAAAAAATGATAAAAAAAACTCAATGCGAGTCAACCTAAGATAATATGATAAACATATAATTCGAGGATTAAAGGAAAAGTCAGCTCAGGTTAACTCGCATTCTAAGTTACGAAGAGAGGATAACCTAATAGAAAATAAATCGAAGAAAACCATAACCAATTTTTTATATATAAAAAAAAAAAAAACAATGTCAAACGATAAAATTAGAAAAGAAAATAAGTCATAAAAAGGATGTCAACCGTTGTTAGTTTTCAAACCTACGACCCAGAACATCAAATTGAAAGTACGATGCATGGAAAAACCGTGAAGTCCAATCTCTAAGAAATGAAACGTTAAAGGATAAAATTAGAAAAAAAAATTAACATTCCAAAAATATAGCACAAAAAATGAAATCGAGATAACCCGATAAATAATTATTTTAAAACCTGATCTGACCTGACAGTTTGACCCATGACCTAAGTGATCTAGGGCCAAGGTCATTATGGGTTTCCATTAAAATAAGAGGAGAATTGATCTGATATAATTCAGTTAAAACCCCGGGTTGACCCACAACCCAATTGGCTATAGAAAAACCTAGTCAAAACACGTTGACCTTTTTCTTTCTTTCTTTCTTTCTTTTCAAAATGATGTCATTTTTATATTTTTATAAATAAAAAAATGGGTTAACTAGCAACTAACCCGAGTTAACTTGAGTTAACCCACTTAACTCATGACCTCGAACTTGCCCTAGGTCGACTCCCATGTCGGGTTTGAAAACTATGTAATAGATAACTTTTAAAACCCATGACACTGGTCATTGGAACAAATCATTATACATAGAAAAACTGAGAAGTTCATTCCTCAATAAATCAAATATTAATTGATGAAATTGAAAAAAAAAATACAAAAGGATCTAAAATAAAAATAACAATTAAAAGAATGAGAGTGAAAATAGAAATAAAAATAAATTAGAGGGAAAAAAAATTCTATAATCAGATGGTTAAATTGAAGAAACATTTTAACATAAGGACAAAAAATTTAAAAAGAATGAGGATCAAATTATAGCTCGGATCGGGTTGAATAAGTCAGTTTTATTTCAAGGAGACATTAAAAAAATTGGCGATGATAGTAAATGAATAAAAAAAATTTTAAGAAAAATGACCACGATAACTTAGAAAAACAAATACCTAGAAGTATATAATTTGATAAAAAAAAAACTCGGCTCGAGTAAACAAGAGGTTGCATGACAAACATATAACCTAGATAATAAGAAGCAAGTCAAATTGGGTTAACCATCAAAACCTGTGGACCAGGTAATGAAATCAAGATAACCTGACAGATCACTTTTTTAAAACTTGACCTGACTCGACAGTTTGACCTATGACCCGGGTGATTCAGGGTGTAGGTCAGGCCGGGTTTCAACAAAAATAGAAGAAAAATTTACATAGTATGATCTGATCAAACAATTTTATTAATTAAAAAATTAACCCCCCATGTTTATGAGATTAACAATAAAACCTATTTGAAAAAGGCTAAAAAGCCCTTGGGTTCATGGTTCATTTTTCCTTCATTATAAGGGCAAAGTTGGCTTTTAACTATATTTTAAAGAATAAAAAAACTAATTACCCTTGTCAATAACTTCACCTTTTTTTTTTAAATTAAAGGTAATTAAGTTACTTAATTATTTGAAAAGTTATGAAAAAGAAATTTATATCTAGTACAATTATTAAATGTCTAACGGACCATGTAAGAAGACCATGATATACCCTAAACTAAGGCTTATGATTTTCTTGGGAAGAGCAAAAACATCACAGTGGTGAATAGAAAAATGTATTTATGACTATAGGAAATTTGCCTTCCGATTTAATTGTTTTTTTTGTGTGGTTATGTGCATAATTATTAAAAAATATTTATCATACTGACAAATCAAGTATTTAAATTATTAAAAAAAAAAAAAACTTAGTTAAATTCCTCATGAATTTTCACGAATGAACCAAACACAATAATTGACATCTGAAATTTTAAGGAACGCAGTCTCAATAGAAAGCACTTTTGATCCCCACAAGTTCCTCCCTTCCAAATTCTAATCACTCTTGAGCACACCGGAATATATAGTGGATAATTGCCTGTGTTGTGGTGGAGATGGGAGTTTAGAGGTGATAATGGCAGCGGCAGCTTGGTAGCAACGTGCACCTAATCAAAGTGCATTGATTCCTTATAAGTGCATGATCTATCTAAACCACTGATTGTGAGTTGTAATTCATTCGCTATCATATTTCAGCTAGACATTAGAGAGTACAAGAGAGGATGAGAGAATTGAAGGCAGCTTTTATCAAACGCCATTCCAAAACCCATTATCAAAATTAATTTTCAGGATTCATAGTTAGAAACTATAAAGTAAACCAAACACTACCAAACTAAAGTTTATCACAAGGACAAGGACCCTTATATAAAATCAAAACTACAAATCAATCTTCAAAATCTGCACCATTTTCCAGTAGATAGTTGGCTGCCAGCTCCTCATTGCGATCACAAGCCAAAAATGCCTCAATGACAAGGGCTCTATCGAATCCCATTGCCACAAGCTATAACAGGGGAAGAATAAGTGTTAGTAAACACAGAAAAACAGGAAAAGTGTCAGAACAGAAACCAAACAAACAAAACAAGTCAGAAACGGAGTAAACAAAGGAGGCATACCCGTTCAATAGCCTCTTGTTCAGCTGGGGTCACATTGATAGCATGGGGCATATCTTGGTCAGGTTGATCGAATATATCCCTGAGAAAAACGGATCATGCCATATTGTGGCATCAGTATTCTATCATAGAAATTATGGGAAAAAGATTTATGTAGCAAATATGAAATATATCAATAACTACCAAACACCAATGATGATGAAGACCTAATTAACCACCATCAGCTAGATCCCCTTATCTTTTATGAACCAAGATACTTGCTTAGAAGACTTTTCAGATTTCACCATATACACCAATAAAGTTACTCACCCTTCAGAACCATCAAGAGGTTCATTTATTAACTGAAGAAACTCTGCATTATGCTCTTGAATCATTCTTAAAAGCTGGGGGTTTTGCTTTCCAAGCTCCTGGAGCATGGGCTGTAACAGAAGTAGCCGATTTAACTTTGAGACAACAAATGTCACCATAAAAAAAAAAAAATAAGAGAAATGAAAAGGTACCTGCAAGATTTGTGGATTTGCTTGAACCATTGAACGCAATGCTTGAAACTAAAATGCAACAAAGATGGAAAAAACAAGACGTCAATGTACAAACTTGATAATCACTGGAAATCCTAAATCAAGTAGTGTCTCTGGTTATTTGGCAATAAACAGTAAATGAAACATAGAAACTTTGATAAACATGAGAGATCCTAAATAAAGCAATATCAATGGGTAATTTGGCAATTGGCATTAAATGAAATTTAGCATCCACCCCAAAACCCATCTTTGGCAATTGGCATTAAATGAAATTTAGCATCCACCCCAAAACCCATCTAAGCATATCAAGCAAAACAGTTGTACACTTAGTTATAAATCCATAACTACATATTTCCTGCCTTTATTCATGATTTTCTCACAATTTATTACACTATTTTTAGATCCAATACCATGAAAGAGCAAGAGAAGTAACTTTTTTTAATAAGAGAGAAATGGCCCAAGCACATGCACATGAAGATTGGTGTGAGATGTGAAGACCAATGGGTTTAGCATTTAAATGCATTGCATTTAAAATCCAATACAAGAATAACAACAAGGTGTAAGGAACCATACTTGTTGATTGTTTCTAAGGAAATCAAGAGAGCCAAGTACAAGGCCGGCGTCGCCTCCACCACCAGAAAGTGTCTGCCGGACGGGTTTCAAATCAATAACAGTAACAAACACTATACAGCTAATACATGATGAAAACCCTCTAAAATCTGAAGCTTTACCTCAGGAAACATATTCAATGGAGAAGAATTAGGTCCTCCTGGTGCAAGTGCAGGTGCTGCCGGAGCTGCACCTGTTTCAATGCCCTGATCTGCGGGAAACCGAGCCACTGGGACAGCAACTTCTGCTGTTTCTGGAATGCCCTGAGACAGAATACTGGTGTCAATGCTAATATAAGCAACAATTGCTACAGGCTACACAAAGGATTTAGACTTACAGAGTACAAGTAGTCCACTGCCCGCTCTGGGTTATTATAGGCAGCTCGAAGTGCACGAGTAACTGTTTCTTTGTCCCAGTTTCCACCACCTATATCCATTATTTGCTGAATAGTCTGCTCCAAACTACTGCCAGCAACTAAATTGGAAGCAGCTTGACCATAGGTATCACTCTGTGCACTGCAGCAATTACACAGTATTATCACCATTAGAATACGCAAGAACAAAAGCTGAGGATTGTAGATAACATGTTTCTTAAAAAAGGGTAAATATTATAAAATGACCCTCAACAAGATCAGATTGTTAGCCCTCAATTGTACACAAAGCAAGAATTACATCGAACTGAGCTGGATCAGGCATTTACAGCATGCACACACTAGTAGGTTTTAGTTAATATCGAGAACCAAAAAATCAACATTTTCTTCAGGAAATGCTAATGGCTACATTAAGAGAATAAAAAGAAAATGTATACTATGAAATTGTTAGAATAAGATTTCCTTAAAATATCAGACACACGGACTTAAAATCCATGTGTAAGGAGGGTAACACGCATCTGACCACTCTAATCAATTTTAGTATTGACAGATATGGTCTCTCCTTGACCACATTATCCAAGAACTAAAAGATGGTTGAACTTAGACCAGCTGCAAGTTACCAAAAAAAAAAAATCATGCCCTCTACAATGTCTAATCTGGTTTTTTACAGAAAATTTACATGGGCCTCGGATTTATGCTTTAAATGAACTTTAGCTTCTTATATTCAGGACAGCTCACTCTGACAAGTGATGGAACTATCCATAATAAGCCCTTTGAATCAATTGGATTGCTGGTAATCCTCTCTGAAACATGCAAGGTTGTATGGAAAATGTGTCATGCCATCCCTAATAGCAAAGAGTAACTTTGTTATGTAATTTCAAAGGGGAGTTTCCAACTCTGGTTAGAAGTTTGAGGACATATCTTAAAATAACAAGAATATAAGAGCAGAAATCTCATCCTCTTAACGAATCAAATCCTGTCTTCAAGTTTCTTGCCATGTAATTTTAAAGATCTCATACATGTTCCAACTTTGGCTTGAGATGGTGAGATTAAAAGGGAAAACTTATAAGCAAAGCAGACCACTTGAGGTTGTTGCTAAATTTCCATGGCAAGTACAGAATTCTTCTTCAATACAAAACATATAAACCAGTAGCACAGTGTACCCCACAGCAAAACAGTCACCAGGAACTAAGTTACACCTACTAGATCGGTATAATGCATTTACTAACAAATATTATGGCTTCAGTTGGAGGGAAGAAAAAGGAGAATTGCACTATAAGCAATGCAACCCACTTGAGGTTGTTGCTAAATTTCCATGGCAAAGTATATGATTCTTCCTCAATACAAAACATATAAACCAGTAGCACTGGTGGTCCACAAGACAAAATAGGCCGAGAAATTAACCAAGAACCAAGTTTCATATACTAGACCAATATCGTGTATTTACTAACAAATATTATGGCCATACTGTCTTAAAATAACCAAAATATATATAATGCAACTAGAGATAAAGCATGTACTTGGCTGTTGCTGTGTCAGAAGCAGATGCACTCTTTGAGGCCCTGCAATGACAGATTTATTATATAAGAAAGATAAATTCAGTTATTTCAGAATAGTTAAAAACAAAAGGTATTTGTGGTATATCTAGCTTACGGTGCTTGAGCATCAGGTGCGGGAGCATCAGGAGTCGAATTTGAAGTTGGTGTGGTGGTAGGTGGTGTAGAAACAGGCTGGTGTACATAAACATAAGAAAGGGATTAATTAAAAAGAATAAAAAATATACAAGAACAAGACACTACCAGGAGAAAGGTAAAAAACAAGGATGAAAAATACCTGGGTGGATGAAGTCCCAGCTGCGGCTGTTTTACTCTGTAACGATAGCAGATTGATGGAAGTAAATGTTAAAGGTCAAGCAAAAAACAGGAGCATTAAAGCATAAAGTCCACAACTGCTCATGCAGTTCATGAACAAAACATATAAAAATGATGTTGACAACAAATGTGGATAAACACAAGCCAATGCGCTTGCAAACGCTTCATGCAGTTTCTACAAAATATTAATTGGAAAAGGCTAACAGGGCCCCTTAGGGAACTCTTTAAGTGATTAGTAGTTAAAAGTGGTTAAGTGTTGCAATAATTAGACAACTTTGATTTCAAATTTTCATCTAACCACCATTACCTACCCGTCAATTACAGGTTAACGGCCACAGATTTCATTTCCAAATTTGTAACGCTGTTGGATGAAACGCTCGAAATTCAACTGGTCTAATTATTAAAACATTTAAAGACCGTAAGCTACGACAAATAATTCGGATACTATCAAGAGATCAGTTATCGGTAGTTATTAATTTTACACCGGATTTACTCACAAAGAAACTACAAAATCTCTCAGCTCCACATAAGAGTCTTTACCCGAATATATTGTTCACCAAAACAATCAAAATACACCAGTAATGCAATACATGATCGCACACTAAAAGCCCCGAACAAAAACATCCAAAATTTCATACAAAAAAATCCCGAAACACCAAATACAAGCCCCGAAGAAATTCACATTGACGTCATCAAAATCATCAACATAAGCATAAATATAGCATGGATTAAACATTAACAAAAAAAACTACCAAAATAATCAATTAAACATTAAAACCACAGCATAGGATTAACAAATTAAAGGCTGGACAAAAAGAAAACAAAAGTAGAACAAAAAAAAATATTACCTTGCTAAGCATGACAACAAGAAAACCATCTTCGGTAACCTTATTATCAACTAAAGTAGTCTCATCTTTCAAGACTTTCCCATTATGAATCAACAATTGTTGTCCACATGGGTAATTGTCTTTTCCTTGCACGTCTTCGATATTCTTCTTTACACCCATTACCTTCACATTTTAAAAAAAATATCATTGCTTAAAAAAATAAAAAGAAAAATGCAGTGCTAAGAATTATAATTAAGGTTTAATTACTTACAGTGTCGGTGGGTTGAACCTTAATTTCGAAATGGCTGCCTTTCAGTGTCTTGACGGTGAGCTTCATTGTGGCGGAGAGATGCAAAACCGACAGCGTTGTTGGGAGGAAAGAAACCCTAGAGAGGATCAGAGTGGGCTGGCTGTGGCAGGTGCAGCAATTTATAAAGAGCTACCAAATTAAAAGAAAGAAAGAGCTGAATGCGCGTGTGGATTTTTGGGTTTAATTTGCTGCCTGAAGCTGCACGCCTTGGTCACGTGACTTCAGCCATTTAAAAAAAAAAAACTACCATAAAATATTAAATAGGATATTGGTCAAGTCTTTAAAATTTTATTTAATTTTTTTGTACGTAAAAAATGTTTTGAAAAATATATATATAAAAAAATAGTGTATTCAACTATAAATAATCATGATTTTTTTTTCTTATAAAATTCAAGATATAATTTTTTTTTATTTTTTTTGCATAGGATAAACACATTTGAATGCACCTTTTTAATTAAAAGAATGTTTTTAGTGTTACGGTTTTTAAATTTTTTATATTAATATATCAAAATCATAAAAAAAAATTATTAAAAAAATATTAATATTTTTAAAACATAATCATACTCGAAATACTTTAAAATTCTCGATAGTATATTAAAAGACAATTATGATATCAAATGTTTCTTATAATATATTAATTTTATTTATATATTAGCAGTGGAACTACTACACATGTGTGGGATTCAAACTTAAGATATCACTCCTTTTTATCTTTGCATGGGTATTATTGAGCATATAATTAATTATATTAATTAATTAATATAAGATTAAATATTTACAGCAATAATTATACAGAAGCCGTGCATTAGGATTGGAGAGGTGGTAATTAAGAGATAATTCAATGGAAACTTGTTATGGTTTGGATAAGGATATCTTACAAGGAATATCTTTAACATTAATTTTTAACCATTTATAGCTTAAAAATTATTTCCTTGACAGGAAAAGGACTTGGATTCTCCAACCCATCAAAATCTTCAAATTCTATGTACAGTGTTAATTAGATGGCAAGTTTCTCGGCACAATATCTTGGTTTCATTCTGTCTGATTGGGAGTATGATTGCGGTTGCTTTTCAAAGTGTTTTTCGTGCTGAAATACATCAAAATGATATTTTTTTATTTTTTAAAAAATTATTTTTGAGATCAACACATCAAAACTATCAAAAACACATACAAAATTTTTTAACAAAAATAAATTAATTTTTTTAGAAACACAGTTTGCATCCCATGACCATTGGTTGCGGAGATTTTGTGAAGAAATTGTTTTAGAAATATTTATCAATATGTAATTCATAAAATATCATTATCTTTCATAATCTATCTATTTGTATTTATTTCAGAGCACTCTGAAATTTTTCTATTTGGATCTCGTTCGGAGTATTTTTTTTTTTTTTTTTGATTATCGTGGGTGTTCGGGCCAGCTTGCGCGCACCTCGACTAATCCCACGGGCCCTGAAGTTAACGACCATGTAAGCCTCCAGTGGCCATCATATGAGCGACCACAGGGTTCGAACCTGAGACCTAAGAGGGAGCAAACCCC
>Ga0307515_10010730_pt1 | contig 17496 bp, 14 predicted proteins | sample 17_EM_MG_FD_194513 | JGI IMG/M metagenome (GOLD analysis project Ga0307515, IMG submission 194513) | Populus trichocarpa ectomycorrhiza microbial communities from riparian zone in the Pacific Northwest, United States - 17_EM | ecosystem: Host-associated > Plants > Roots > Unclassified | place...
GGCACACTTGACAGTTATGGTGGTGACCAGCTGGGTTTTTTTTCTTTCTTTTTTTTCACCAGACCAACTGATTGTCTCAATATGCAAAGTATTTTTTAAAATTTATTTTTTTATTTTAAATTATTATTTTTTTAATGTTTTTTACCAAATTTTAATCATATATATATATATTCAAGTAAAAAATAGGTTAAATGCAATGGATGGAACGTCAATTAAAACACCGCATAGTTTTTAATCTAGAAAAAAATAAATTCAAGTGGTGCTGGTCAAAACAGCCTATGGTTAAAGAGGTAGTTTGTCCGAATCAAATTATATCAATGAAAAAAAAAATTATTTTCCACTGCCTTGATTGAATACAAACCCAAAATTATAATACGAAGACTAAATTTTCTTTTTCACTGCCTTAACTAAAACAAGTGTACACGCAGGTATAACCTACAAAAACATAACAAGAGGTATATAACCTCCATTGATATATTTCTTGCTTCTCAATTATTCTCTCTATATGTTTTTATCAGCTGAGTCTCCAAACGTTTATTACAGACACAGGAATCCTTCTGAGAACAGATTTGACTAACCCTGTTTAGTTGTTTTTAAAATATTTTTTACTTGAAAATATTTTTAAAAATATATATATTTTTAAAAATTATTTTTGATACTAACATATTAAAATTATTTAAAAATAAAAAATAATAATTTAATTTTTTTTAATTATCACAGGGATGAATTGGGCCTCCGTAGATAATGTCAGGAACCGAACATGATCCATTTGAGAAAAGGGTTAGAGGCTGGAAATTAATTTAAAATTTTAAAGTTATCCCAAAACAAAACAAACAAAAGATAGATAGACACAGGCGTGACACCCCACCCTTTTTTTTTTCAGTTGCAGCTGTGCCAGTGAATAAACGACGGGCTGGTGCCCAAATTTGTGTGCGTTTTAACCTCCGTTTGGTATTTAAGCAGGAGGGTGTTTGTTTATTTTATTAATATTTTTATATTATTTTAATATGTTAATATTATAAATAAAATTTAAAAAATAAAAAAAATATTTTTTATGAGTTTTTATTCGAAAAGTAACTAGTATTAAATTAAAAAAATTTCAAATTGTTTTTTAAAAATACTGACAGTGCCTTAATTTCCTGCATTCTACCTCTTTACCTCCCAAAGAAAACCACCGTGACCCTTCTCTCTCGCTCTCAGACAAACACAGAATCATCTCTTTAAATTGAAAGTACAAAACTTATTTACCTTTACGTTACATGCACTTAAAATCTCCTTTCTTGATTTTAACGACTCCAAAATCTAGTCCTTATTTTGTTGGTATGGTTCACTCCTGACTGCTTAAACTCGAATTAACTGCTACTCTTGCATTCCTGAAAGAACAATAAAACTATGGTTCTTTATGATTCTTTGTTGTTTTGGAGCTGTATTACTACGTGTTTAATTAGAACTGGGGTTACAGGTTGTGGGTTCATGTGATTCTAGTAGAAACTTTTTTTTTTTTTGGGTTTTTGTGGGGTTCTTAGGTTATATGAATGTTGAGGGTTGGTGAATCGAAGATTTGGAGTTTTTTTTTTCCTTTTTTTTTAAAAAAATTTGGAGGTTTTAAATTTATCTTTTGGAAGATTTGATGGAAACCCAGTTTGTTTAATTGTGGTTTTGTGGCGCTGGTTTAGTAGTTTTTTTGGGGGGATTTTTTTTATCTGTTTTGGTTATGAATTTTGATAAGCAGCAATAGAACTCGAGAAAAGGGCAACAAGGGGATGGTAGTTTTGACTCGAGAAAGAGAGAAAAGAATGTTGTGAGGAGTTAAGACTTTTTTGATGCACCTCAATGGAGTTTGTAGGTTAAGATCTGCTGCTCTTGTTTGAGATTTCAAGGGCAAAGATATTGAATTGTGACCTTTTTTTAAGAATGTGATAATTGCATTGCTATTTGAGGCAGTCATTTTAAAATGCAGATATAAAGGATATTATTGGTCAGTTGATCGATGGTATTTAAGTTCCCAAGTTTGCATATTCGAAAAATGTCGGGATTAAATTAAAATGGTATTGAGGTTGTTCTTTAGGTTTAATTACACGTGCCTGCTTTCATGTTCTTGGAAGTACTGTTGCTGTATTAGTTTAATTTGTTAATGCTTCAATTAACGAATGCAGCATAAAGCTGTTGGTTACTGCATTTTACATGCTCACATGAGTTTGTTTTATATATATATCTGTTTGCAACATTTGGGTATCTGTTTTAAATTCCAAGGAATCTCAGGATTGGAATTTCATGCCTTTATTGTCTTCTGAGCAGTATTCATTTTTAATTACACATGTTTGTGTCTCCTATTACAGATAATGGTTTCGTGCATTGCTTTATTTGTTTTTGTATCAGTCAAGTAACAATGTGTTTGGTTTCTGAAAACACATGAGATGGCTGGAAACTTGATTTGAAACAATGTTTTTCCTAACAATGATTTGATTACTTCTATAGTTGTAACTTCATTTGTGGTACTTTTTGTTTACCTTTCAAAGAATCTCTTAATTATGATGTCAGTTGCCTCCAAGTTACATTTTTTACCTCTTATCTAATGGTGTAGATCTTTGGTTCTTCCGTCAAGAGGTGAGTTGTTTTGAGCAAATACGATGAATTTCCCAATAATGTAATACCAGTAAAGTGAAGCTTAGAATGTCATTCACCGATGCACCGCTGCCAATTCCACATGTGCCCTAAAGAAAGACAGCAAGGTAGATAATTTCCAGAGGTGTATAGGGAACCAACATAGTTAGAAGAGTCCGTCATAAACGACACATCAGAGCTCCTCAACTTATCTATTGTATCCTGCAGGCAAAACCATTGGATGATAACTATCTTGCCATTCCATGGATATCACACACAGATGCTCTCCTTGCCTTTAATTTCCTACTTAGATGGGCTATATTCCGTGAGCATGTAGAGGCGATCTTCCATGATCTGAATGTACGTTTGCTTGTAGCCTTTCCACGTTAATATATCAACTTAAGCAATAAAGCTCTAGGAAGAAATAGAAGGCAAAGGATGCAAAGTTTAATGATGTAGTTCATCTCAAAGGTTTAAATGAGAATGTTTTTTCATCTGAATGAACCTTGGTAGTTTTATTTTTTCAGTAGGCATCATGGAATGTGGTGCTTGGCTCATTGAAACTGGCAAAATTCTATTATTAAGATATTAGCGGAAGGCTCGGCTTTTTTCCGCAATCCCTTGATTTCATCATATTTAGTTTCCTGAAAATATGCCAAAGATTGTTTCCAGAAGCGGACGATGGTTGACATAAATGGACACACTTATATGGATGGGCTATTATTTTGTATTTTTTTGATTGCCTACATTGTTGGCCACAATCATAAGTTCAATATCTGCTGTCTTCCTTTTTGTGACTAGATGTTTTTTGGCTTGCTGATATGTAGCATTAGTTCATCTGTTTGAAAAGAATTATTTTGCGTTCTAAAAATCATCGTCTTTCTATCAATGTAATTGAAGTTATTTGATCTTTTCATGTGTGCTTCTGATAAATAAACATACTGTGGTTTCCGTTATTGCCATATTGGAAAATACTAACGTTTTGGTAATTTTTGCTGGTTTAGTTGTTGTCTGACGCACACTGCATCCATAAATGGCCAATAACCCTCAATTCTCTGGAATACAGGTAATTTTCTACAAAAAAATCTTTGTTGTATGCAATTTCATTTCTTATGTGTACTCAAATCTAGCCTACTTACTACTGGGTATTCATACAGCAACAGACCTTGAATTTCTTAATATGACTTTTTTTATTTGATTTTTTTTTGTGGCATATTTGCCATGGTTTTCCAATCCCATGATTTGGACACCAAAATTGTGCTCTTAATTAACAAGTTATTTTGGAAAATAACATAGGCTGTGCCGTAATTCAACCTTTTCATTGCATATCAATCCATCTTGCATCTAGATAAAAAAGAGAAAAGAAATGTAAGTATCCTGCTGATGGCCAAAATACAAATTGAAGACAGATGATTGCAATGACAGTAATGGTTAAATTTGCATGTTTCAAAATATACATAACAGCAACCACTCTCTTGTTTGAGAAGGTGCAGTAAATGCCCATAATTTTTCTTTGTTTGAATTTCTTTTTCCTAGACCCATTGTTGAAGGAATAATTATTCAACAAGTGTAGAAGAGGTGTTTTTTTGTTTTTTTTGCAAGGCATCTTAAGGTTGATATGTTTAATGGTCATGCCAATTTAAGGGTTTGTTTATCGTATGCATGGAGGCTTTCTTCACTTTGTCGATATGTTCTTGTAAAATTCCTGATGGAGAATATTTGATATTTTTTTTGTCATGATTAATGCTGTCATACAAAGTGTTTTTACGTATTTATGTTTGAAAGATAGTATTGAAGAGCCACAATGCACTTTGTGTGTTTAGACACGGCACTTAATTTTTTTATTTGACATATCATCACATAAAATGGACCGAGTAACTTGAAAGCAACCCGCCACCTACCTAGCATCAGAATCATTGAGTTGTCATGCAATAAATTCCTTGCTGCATTTATCATCAGCATGCTAAAACACCATAGAAATCTATGTTATGATGAAAAGAAGTGTAACAAAATTATATGTTATGGTAGAAAATTAAATGTTAGCGATTTTGTTCTCATCTAGTGAAAAATTTTCTTTTCTAAAAGGAAAAAAAAAGAAGAGAGTTGGTGGATATTAGATAAATGATAATTTCCTTATTCCTTTTTTTCTCAACTACATCAATTATTCAGTTGTCTTCAAGGTTCTCTATCTTGTAGTTCATGCCGTTTGCCTTGAAGCTTATGGCTATTTTCATTAGAAGACAAAAAATACTCGTGAATTTGCCACTTGTTTCCCAAACTGGTTATGCTGGCAATTTTCCTTTATCTTTTGCTTATTGTGCTCTTTTTTGATTCAAAAGCCTCTTCAGCCTCCTCTGGTGGGCCCAATGGATCCTCCTCGAAATTTGTTTCCACCACCACCGATGCCTGTTCAAGTAACGTTTCTCACCTGTTAAAATTTTTAGATCACCATTCCAATTACTTCAAATAGATCTGGAGAAATCTTTTTCAATCAATTGTTGCTGCAGTTCCGACCCATTGTTCCAGTGCAGCCACAACAATTCATTCCTGTGAGTTCTCCACACTTTCAGCCTGTTGGCCGGGGTGTCACTGTGATGAATGCGGGATTGCCTCCTCAACCCCCACAACCTCAATTTCCTCATCCAATGCAGCAGTTACCAGCTATACCTAACCAGCCAAGCCATGGTCCTCCTCCACCACCACCACCACAGGCAATTCTATTGCCAAATGCTCAGCCAAACAGGCATGTCATGTCTGGATCTCCACTGCCTCCACATAGTGTTCAAACTCCAAACAACTATATGCCTGGTTTAGGTGGCTTGGGAGTGCCTCTATCTTCATCGTATACTGTAAGATATTGGGAGTTCCCCCATAGTTGATTTTTACGAGTTTGATTGGTATCTCAAGTGTTTAATTTATAGAATCTGATTTTTGCAGTTTGCACCATCTTCACATGGTCAACCACCCGTAACCTTTAACGCTGTATCTCAATATCAGCCTATGCCTCAAATGCATGCACCGTCTATTCCCTCTGGAGGACAGCCAGCATTACCATCCATGAACCAGAACACTGCACTTGTTTTGCCTATACAGCACAATGGTGAACAGTCTTCAATTACCGCTGCCAATGTTCTGGTTGGAAGATCCCTCTCATATTCTTGTCTTCTTATGTCGTTTCTCTTCATTACCTTTTCTCCTTATCAATCTGAACATATCTTTATATGTCTTTTTTCTGGTGTCGGCATTGCATAAATTTTCAGGCAACTGGTATCCAACCTAGGCCGACTGAAGAAGCCTTGACAGAGTGGAAAGAACATACATCTGGTAATGGAAGGAGGTATGTGGTTCCTAGTGGGGCAGGTGATTGTTGGTGCACAATACAACACTGCTAGATTAGTTTTGGTTGTGTTTATTTATTTTTTATATGTGGGCAGTGAGCACTCAACCCCAACTTCATTTGATTAAGAATCAGTTCTTGTGATAATGCATTGCTGTTATCAGTTCTTCTCAATGTTCAATTGATGTTGTATTTACATATTTGTTTGATGTATCTCTTTGCCTGATATCCAGGTTTTATTACAACAAGAGGACAAAGCAATCTAGTTGGGAGAAGCCTTTCGAGTTAATGACACCAATTGAGGTGAGTTCATGTTACTGGTGCTGTTAGCCTCTTGAATTATTAACAATCTGTAGCTTTATGGCTTAAAAACTTTGTGGAACTGTTTGTATATGCATACCTCCATGTTTTAGTACAATTTTGTTGGGATTTAATATGACAGTTTCTTGTTATATGGATCTTCTCCAATTGCAAGCTGATCACTTGGTACATTTTATACAAGATTGGTAAATGAAACCTGCCACGCTAGCTCGCCATTAAGGTTGGATTTTTTTCTCAAGCAGGCAACCATGTACTTTTGACTTTTTGTATCTGTTGTTTTGTTGTATAAAATCAGTAAACTGGCGTAGAAAGATATGGCCCCACGATTGACAAATTGCTAGGGGTGTTTTAACCATTCTTACCATCACCCAGCCAATTCTTCTTTGTAATTAACTTTTCTTCTCATGTGCTTTTCTTCTTACATCTTCAACTTTGCTTTTTGAACTTCTTTTGCTTAACTTAATTATGTCTAACATTTGAAAGTAAAAGGAAAGATACTACCTTAATCTTTTGTCTGGAAATGTTTTTTCAAGTAAATGTCTCTCTCTCTCTCTTGCGCCTTGCCTGCTTGCCCAGTTTCTCTTTTTGATCATTTGGATTATGCTTGCAAAATGACTACTTTTTGAATGCTTTTCTGGTACTGATCGGCTATGCCTGGTACTCAGGCTATCAGTATAGCACATGCTAGAGTGTGCCGAATATCTCAATCTTTCATTTTTGTATAGCTCAATAAATATCCTTTGCAAAAATTGTAAGTTTTGTGTTTATGATTTATTCTAAGATGCTTATTTACCATTTAATTCTTATTAAATTACCACTTACATACTCTCAAGGTACTTTTGTGATAAGTAAGGTATCGTGAAATTTGTCCCTTGTTGACATCTGTTCTCAATAGGGTTGAATGCTATATGAACTCCCTTTTGATTTCTTGTAATATTAAAAAAATACCTTGTTATGACTCCCGTAGATTTAAAGCTGCTGACAGGTACAAGCTGTGCTACTCTATGAGGGGTAGGATATGATGTGGGTCCTAGCTGCTTGCACTACCTACTTTATAGCTTGAATGTTAGTAATTCCTGTCATTTGTGTTATTTACAGATCGTTATGGATTTATGTGTAAAATTGTTGTTTTACTTGGTTAGTATGACCAACCACAAAACAAACATCCTTACTAGGCCTTAAATGTCTGGCCAATATCCTGAGCTCCATACTAGGCTTAAATGTCTGTCTGATATCCTGAGCCCCCAGAACAAATTCAGTATCACTTTAATTTCACGAAATTGAATGCTAAAGAAGGAAATCCTGATTGTTTTTTCTTGGATTACTTGCACATGGCTACTTTATATGATGGGTTTTACACTTTCTGGAGTGTTATGATACTGTTGGTTCCCAGTTTTTTTAATTCCTTATTAGTTTTTGTGTTTATGTTCGTTGTTCATAAAAAAAAGCATGTTGGTGAAGTTGGATATAGCTTAGTGAAAATAATGCATTTTGTTGAAAAATGACTAATTGAAAGCGAGCTTGAAGCTTGGGTACCACTGAAAGTACTTATCCTCCATGCTGTTTCTCCCTTTTTTGGGAAATGGGAGTTGATCTCGTAATCTGTTTGCAATGTCCTTGTCCAGTTAAACTATTCTTGTCCAGTTAAACTATTCAATTGTTTGGAATTGATGCATAAGAAGCCACTAACTTTCAGAATTTTTTTTTGCTTTTGTTGAAAGTTGTCAATTTTTGTTTTTATATATAAGAATTGTCAAATTCTGTCATTCATGTTTTCTGACTAAATTAAAGCAAATTTAAATTTTCTCTAGGACTAAGCTGTTTTTTTTTTTTTTTTTTTAAAGTTTTCTTCAAGTTTTTCATCTATTTATCTTTGCAAAGTTGCTGTTATCAGATAATGCTTCTCTTTATTCATTGATTCATTTATTTTGCCAACATAGAGGGCAGATGCATCAACTGACTGGAAGGAATTCACAAGTCCTGATGGACGAAAGTATGTAATTCAGTCTACTTTCCCTGGAGCTATTTATTCATTTTGTTTATTCGAAGATTCCTTTTCTCTCCCTCTTTCTAGCAAAGCGAATATATTTGTGATGTTTTGGGTGCTGTTCTGTCTATGAATCCTCTAGATATTACTTCAACAAAGTTACAAAGCAGTCAAAATGGGAAATCCCAGAAGAATTGAAGGTTTCTCCTGAACTGACATATTTCCTTTTTGTTAAACATATTTTCATCTTTTTGTTAAAAAGACAAACTTGTTTATCTCACTATTGTTTTAAAATGCTTGCTTCAAGTTGGCCCGTGCACGAGTAGAAAAGCCATCTATCATGGAAACACAATCGGAAGTCTCTGCTAATTCTCATGCCCCTACTTCTGTTCTTCCATCTATGGGTAAGGCACCATCTAGTGCCGATGCTTTGTCTTCTACAGCTCAAGGGGCACCATCAAGTCCAGTTCCTGTTAAACCTGTTGCTGTTGCTGGTAACTCGCAATCTCAGTTAGCTTCTGAATCATCAGCCCTACGTGTTATGCCCTCTTCCATGACGACCAATGCAGATGAAGTTCAGACAACCGAGAGTCCTGTTGCTGGTGTTCCAAAAAATGCTGAAATCAATGCTACAGCAGTTAACACAATAACTGCACCAATGTATAGTATTCTTTACCTATTTCATAAGAAACAAAGCATGTATCTTTGGTTCACTTATTTTTTTAATTTTTTAGGAGCGACAGCTTTTCTGCTCATGATAAACCTAGTTCAGAAGATGATGCTCCTGCACAAGATAAACAGGTAGTTGTCAACATTAGAATTTCTCTCAGTCTGGAAACATACTGGACTTGCTTTTCTAGCAACTTGATGTGGTTTATGCCTTCCAGGAAGCTGAAAAAGATGTTGTCATAGATGAAAAGGTTAACAATGTTACATTGGAAGAGAAATCAATTAATCAGGATCCCTTACTTTATGCTGATAAGCTGGTATGTATTTTACAGATTGAAGTTTCTCATAGCATGCCTTTCTGGTATTGACATTTTGACTGTACATTTTTCCTTCCCCCTTTTGAGGAGGCAAAAAATGCATTTAAAGCACTTTTGGAGTCTGCAAATGTTGGGTCTGAGTGGACCTGGGACCAGGTAATTTAACACATTGTATGTGTAATTCTGTCTCCCGCATTTGGAAGTTCCTGACTTTGCTGCTGATTATATCAGGCCATGAGAGTAATAATTAATGATAAAAGATATGGTGCATTAAAAACACTTGGAGAGCGGAAGCAAGCATTTAATGAGGTAAATATTCACAGTTGGTGTTCTCTTAAGTTTTAACCTCTCTGTTCTCTCTTGCCAAAAAATAAAAAAAAAATCGCACTTTGTAGAATTTCCTGTGCATTCAAAATGTCATTTATCATGACACTAACTTTTTGTTTCAGTTCTTGGGTCAGAAGAGAAAACAGGAAGCTGAGGAAAGGAGGATTAAACAGAAAAAAACACGGGAAGAATTCAAGAAAATGCTAGAAGTAAGTTTTTTGAGTTTCATTCTTCTGTTTTGTGTATGAAGATACGTGTGCGCGTGTGATTTTTCTATAAGAGTCTGATTTTCTTTTTGGTTCTAACATGAAATCCTTTCAGGGGTCCAAAGAGCTGACAGCATCCATGAGATGGAGGTTTGTATTTCTGATGTAATTTTTCATTGCAATTCTTTTCCTCTTGCTCCTTGTAAAATGGCTGTTTTCTTAATAAGTTCTTTTTTGTACTTGAATGCTCAAAATATTGTTCAGTAAAGTAGCGACTCTGTTTGAAAACGATGAGCGGTTTAAAGCTGTTGAACGAGAAAGAGACCGTAGAGATCTGATTGAAACCTACTTGCAGGAACTTGAAGAAAAGGTATACTTTGCTAGCTCCATTGTTTTATCATCTATTCCTAACATCCATCCAGATAATTTAGCCTGTGTGTTTTACTGTATTTTTGTTTATTTTCTGAAGTCTAATAACTGATGGTAGCAATATATGAAGTTGTTATTTGAATCTTAAATTGGGATTTTTACTAGGAACGAGCGAAGGCACATGAGGAGCGCAAGAGGAACATCATGGAATACAGGCAGTTTTTGGAATCGTGCGAATTTATAAAGGCAATCTTTTGGCAAAGCTGATTTCACATTTTCAGGTTTCCTTAAGCAGTGCAACTTACCACTTATCTATCATTTTCCCTCTGTAGGCAAGCACCCAGTGGCGAAAAGTACAGGATCGGTTAGAAGCTGATGAAAGATGTTCACGCCTTGAAAAAATTGATCGCTTAGAAATTTTTCAGGTAATCATCTTCATTTAGCTAGTAACATTTGTACAAGTATTTGGATCTAATTTCACAATGATGTCTCAGGATTATTTACATGATTTGGTGAAGGAAGAAGAGGAGCAAAGGAAGATACAGAAGGTGACATTATTAGTTAGCCTTCGTGAAACGATGTATTTTGTTTTTTTTAAACTATGTTCTTATTCCGTTGTTGATGAAAATAGGAAGAACAAAGAAAGGCAGAGCGTAAAAATCGTGACGAGTTCCGCAAGCTGCTTGAAGAACATGTTGCTTCAGGAACTCTTACAGCCAAAACTAACTGGCGTGATTATCACCTAAAGGTTAATAAAACCACCTTGGTTTTGTTTTGATAAGCATCTTTGTGTATGTGTGTCTGTCTCACAAGCAACTTTGATTTTGTGACTGAGCATTGTTAATTGGTTTCTGTAAAGAAGAGCTGTTGTCTCATATTATGGGATGCATTTTCTCATAGATTCTTACTTTAATTTGTTATTCAGGTTAAAGATTTGCATGCATATGTGGCTGTCGCTTCAAATGCCTCAGGTTCAACTCCAAAAGATTTGTTTGAAGATGTCTCTGAGGAGCTACAGAAACAAGTAATTATACTGTGTGTTTAGTTTCATGATAATTGACATTTTCATCAAGAAAAGCATGTGGAGTTGAGAAAAATAGGCTATTATGAACTTTAGAGTTTGTAGGGACATGTTTTATTCTTGATGTTTCAGCATTTTCTTTTTATACCCACTATATTAGTTTTTCAGTTTTTTTCCCTTTATACAAGCTGTGACAAACTTGTGGCATTTAATTACACCTTCAAAATTCTGAGCAGCATTTGCCTGCAAACTCTGGTCATTGCAATGGTAGTTAATTAGTTTAAATAGCCAATTATTTTTTTGATACTAATTAAAGACGTAATATTGAAATATTTTTCCTTTGATGAAGTTGGGCCCAAAGAATTTGGGCTTAAATGCAAGACACAAGCAGCAACTTCTCTGCAGTGAAAATCCAGATTGTCTAGCTACCTTTTCTTCATGATTAATAATTTGTTTATGGGAATGTTACAGATTGATTTAATTTTCTTTACATTTGTTGGTTTGAAAGTGTGCTTTCTTTGACCTGATATTCTGGCACTTACACGTTTGCAATGTGTCTGCTTGTTTTTACAGTATCATGAGGACAAAACTTGGATAAAAGATGTTGTAAAGTTGAAAAAGGTATAATCTGAAAATGTTTTCTTTTCACATATCCTGTTCTCTTAGATGTCTAATATGCTTGAACTTTCAGGTTCCTTTGGCATCAAACTGGACACTTCAGGATATGAAGGTTGCTATTATCGAGGATGTTAACTCTCCACCTATATCAGATGTGAACCTAAAGGTGTTGTAAGCTCAAATTTTAGTTGATTCTTCCTTCTTTAAATTGTCAAGTTCTTCATTCTTAAGGTTAATTGGCGATCTTGTCTTTACAATGTCATTTTCTCCACATTTCATTGGGTTACATGTTCCTTTTGAGTTTTTTCTATTATGTATAGTTGGAATTCTTGGCATCTGATTGAAAAGATTAAAAAAAAAAAAAAGAAAGATATTGATTGTAATTGGAATTTCCCTGGGTTGCATGTTCACATTGCACTAGAATATACTCACCTTTGCTTGGCAATTGTTTGAATATGATCTCTTGGACCAACAATAAGTGTCCTTTCCTAAAAAATGTTGACTTGATTGTGGATAACCTAATTCAAATCTTGGAAGCCTGAGCTTGCACAGAAATAGCTCAAAAGCTAGCACTGCCCTAATTTGAAGGTAAATGGTATCTAGAATTGGAAATAGGCAACTACACTATTGTATACATGGTTTTATTTTCAAAGGATTTTTTTTCCCTTGATTGTTTTTTTTTTTAAACATATGTGCCACAGTGATCTGATGTGGTGCTTTACCTCTCTGCAGATGGTATTTGATGAGTTGCTGGAAAGAGCAAGGGAAAAGGAGGAGAAAGAAGCCAAGAAGCGTAAACGTCTTGCAGATGATTTTCTCAATCTACTACAGTCTATCAAGGTATAATGTCCTTTTATTGGATGGATAATTAAGGGCATTTTCTTTCAATCATCCATCTGAGTCTCTGCTTTGTTGCAGGATATAACTGCATCTTCAAAGTGGGAGAGCTTCAAGGAAATCTTCGAAGGAAGCCAAGAGTACAGGTATTACTTGCCAATGTTTGAAACTGTGTTTATTCATAGATCTATGATATATTCATCTGCAAAAAGTTTTGGACACTTCCAATCATGTCAAGATATCTCTTTTTATTTATGAAAATGCAATTTTCTTTCTTTGTTTTTTTTTTTTTTGGTATTTGCTAGAAGGACATGCAGTTTTCTTTCCACTTCAAATTAATTGTGTTTTACGAGTCACAAATTGATTTCCATGCTAAATGCTATATTTTATCATTTGTCCTGTAATTGTCTTATTTGTGGAACTTTCATGAATAACCATATCCATTATCTGAGCTGTACTTTATTTGTAATATCATTTTGCTTGATGTTTTGTTGTAGTTCCATTGGTGAAGAAGCCTTCTGCAGGGAGATGTTTGAGGAATATATATCCCAACTGAAAGAACAGGAGAAGGAGAATGAGCGGAAACAAAAGGAGGAAAAGGTATGAACTGGTTTCGTGTAAATTTAAACAACGTTCAAAACTCAAAACCATGGTCCTGTCTGTTATTTATGAAATAATATTTGAACCATGATTATTACATATGTGAGCTTTGGTCACTTCCCATCAGGTACTTGCAAAACAAATAAACTTGGATAGTTAAACTTAAATTTCTGGTTTTGATATTCTGCAGGCAAAAAAGGAAAAAGAGAGAGAGGAAAGAGATTGGAGGAAAGCTAAGCATAGAAGCGAAAAGGAGAGGGGACATGAAAGAGACAAGGAGCACACAAGGAAGGAAGAAGCTGATGTTGAAATCTCTGATACAACAGAAACTCAAGTTTGTAGTGATAAGAAAAGATCTGGGAGTGACAATAGCAGCAGGAAACAGAGGAAGAGGCATCAAAATGCTGTGGATGATCTGGATGAAAGTGAGAAGGATCGGTCCAAGAGTTCCCATAGACATGGCAGCAATGACCACAAAAAATCAAGAAGGGTATGCAATTTTTTCTTTCTCATGCATGTAATACTTGGCTTCACGTGTAATAAAGCATTAATGGAACATGCTTTCCTCTCTGTTTTTTGCCCCAATAATTGGTGCAGCATGGTTCCACCCCTGAGTCAGACAGTGAAAGCAGGCACAAGAGACACAAGAGAGACCACCGTAATGGTTCTCGTAGGGCTGGTGGTAATGAGGATCTCGAAGATGGGGAATTTGGTGAGGATAGGGAAACTCGGTAGTTATCTCTTCCTACAAATTGTTTATTTTTTCCAAATTTTCTTCAATGTTTTATCTGTATTACAAACATGAACTGTTTTCTAAAGCATTACCTTAATAGAATAGAGTTTAAGCAGTATTTCTTACATCTTTCTGTGATCTGTATGTGCATTGGTTTTTCGTTTAATCAGCCATACATCCATGGATAATATTTTGAGAGAAGTCACATTGCATGGACACTGTTATAACATTGCAAAACAAAATCAAGAAAATGAAAAATCTAAAATATACCAAAGAATTCAAAATTAAATTATGAACTAGAGTTAATAGCCAAAGTGGAATTTGTTTGATATTGCAGGTAGTCCAATCACTTTTGACCTGTTAGATTACTGTTCCTGTCTTTGGTTGGATGATAGGCTGGTTTACTAGTCTCTGTTTATTTGTGCGGCCTCGTCAAATACACATTGGCCAAACTTGTTCCAATAACTTTATGATGCCAGTGGTTGCTGCGGTGAACTGGTACTTTTCTGCTTTTATATGAATGAGATACTGTATTGTATTATGCTGTAAGAACTACCATTCCTGCTTTCAAACTCGTTCTCCTTCAGCCATAGGTAAAATAGAGGTGATTTTGGTAAATAAATGATGAATTAAAAGGAGAAAAGGAGTTTATGGAAATTGGAGAATTATCCATAAGACGCTAACAAAGAAACCAGCTATAATGGTGCCACAGTGGGCATATTTTTACATGGAAATTGTGATGTTGCAGTCTGGCTGATAATCCAAAAAGTTGACCCTTTGAATAACACGCCCACCAATAGAAAGTGATGAATTTCCATGAATCTTTATGATCTGTGTATTGTTTCTATCATTAGTGCTTGCTCATCGTTCATGGATCATGATACTTTGTGCTTTATCCGGCTGCCTGGTTCTGCATGCTCGATATATAAACTACTTGTTTTTGTAGCTCAAGTACTCTCACGTTGTTTTCCACTGTACATTGCTTGATAATCATGACGGTATTGCTTTATTTTCTTAATGGTCACCGTACTCTTAAAAGTCCGCGTTAACACAAATGAGGAAGAATACATAAAAGTTTTCCATTAGTTATTGATGTTGTGAAACCAAATTTAAAGTTTATGATGCCATGGGAACTCCTGAGGCCCTGCCTGTTGAGCAAGCCAACACTGATTTCGTCGTAATTTTTTACAGGAGGTTCTGTTGCTATTTTTTGGTCTCTGTTTTGCCAAGTAATTAACACGATTGTTTACTGCAAAAATAAATCAAGCACTTCCTGAATTATTTCATTCAATATAGCGTCTCCTATCTCAGTCCCTATCCTCTGCTGCGAATAACGGCCATATTCTACTGTGCTAGATACATTAATATTTATTTGTTCGGTTGCTTCTTGTTTTCCCCATGAGCAAATTTGCTCGCAGATGATTTTCCCAAGCTCTTGTAGACTTTTGAATTCTTGAGCGTGCTGCTTTCTTCTGTGCATCCTTCTATGTACTTCTATGGCTTCGTTTACACAATCAAAAAGTAGCTGCATGTTTTGCCGTAAGACCCTATTGTTTTTCAGGTGCTGAGAAAAAGCAGGCCCAACAACCTCCTGTAAATCTGCGAAACTAGCAAGGCTATGCTTTTCAATCAATGATTTAACTAGTAAGTCGCACAAGAAAGCTGAGAGCATGTTGTCTTCCTCAGCATTTCTACTCAAAACGGTGCTTGAAGCTGATGCAGCTTTTCCTTCTTGTTTTGGCAGGAAGCGAGACACTGTTCATTGTAAGGATGGGTTACTACTAATCTAAAATTATAAATCAAGAAAGTTGCCATGTTATTCATAAATGAAATAAATGATTCTTTGTACCTTTGTTTATTGATGGTAGTTCATTTAGCACTGACACTGGGCTGAGTTGCTCATTCTCTTCCATGCATTCCCACTGAAAATTTATATCTGCAGCAGCCTGCTTAACTTTTGTCAGTAAATCTGTTTGAAACAAGAAACATCAAGAAGTAAAATTCTCTCATGACCACATTATATGAAGGGAATAAAGTTTAGATAATGTTTTCTTGATAATATCTATATATGCACCTTTTGTTTCAAACTGCTATGTGTCAAGGGTTGAGAAGTTTTTGGACGATGAGGGGCATGATTTTCATAAAAATGTGAATCTTTAACGTTGCATCTGAAAGATTCACGAACTGCAACTGAACTGCTCCCTGTAGGAAGCCACTCTATTTCTCCAAACTGCCGGGGCTTTTCAATTGTTTTCGAAACAGGTTCGTGTTTCTGAGCTTTATGGCAGCTTGAAACTGGCTGGTTTTGACTAGTGCGAGTGAACTTAAGCAGCAACAACTTCAGGATCTTCCTAGTCTGCTCAATCCTTCTTTTGTTCAAATCATAACTGCGTGGTCCCTTTTGCTTCTTGTTCAACATGATCTTTCGTTCTGAAAGGTAAGCGTCTAGCACAAAAGGCTTCTGTTGCTCTTGGAGATACTCCCATAGCTGTTTTGATGAAGAAGAAGCCATTCAAGTCCTGCAGACTTGTGTGTTTGATTTTGCAAGTGTGATCAGAGAGAAGGGGTGATGAGGTATGAAGTGCAGCAGGCGTATTTGTAGTTGGAACTGAAAAGGAGCATGTATGTCACATTGAAGGATAAAAAAATATAAAGAAAAGACGATAAAAGGGTGTAGATTTAAATATGTGGAAGACAGAATTTTGACATCTTTCTTCTTCTTCATGCTCTGTTGTCTGAAAATTTTGGCATCATCAATCAATTACAAGACTGCCTAGTTTTTACTTTTGGCTGTCCGCAATCTGTGGCTAGATTGCTTGGGACTATAATAAGATACGCCTGCAGGATGATATCTAAACTTTTGTATGGTCTCCTCAAGTTTTGTCTTTTATAGAGAAACATCCATGACAACACTTGATGAATCAGAGGCAAATCGGATGTTGTACATGTTGCACGGTGGCAGTTTGGCTTCCATTCAGACAAAATTCTACTTCTCTTTGTATTTGTTTATGCATGCAAATAATTCTTTAGATAATTTAATATTATCACACCATCATTCATTTAAACCCCAAATCACTCTTACATGTCCCTTCTTTTCCTGACTAAAAACTGTTTAAAAGTTGCTTTTGATAAAACAAAGTGTTCCACTTCAAATTAATTTTTTAATTTTTAAGTGTTTTTAGATAATTTTAATAAATTAATGTTCAAAATATATATATTTTTAAATATATATTATTTTAATATTTTTTAAAAAATATTTTAAAAAACAACAATATATATTCCGTATCAACGTACGAAAGACAATTGACCACCTGATGTTTAAGTGTTTGGTTGATCATAAATTCATCATGTGGGTAGGGCCCTTTATGGGCATTTTAGTACCTCTTTAGCAAGATGGTCTGGACAACGAGGGAAATGATTGTGTCATGTCATCCATATCTACGTACGAAAGACTGTTTGTTGTTCCAATCATACAACATCTCTAGTAGATTCTTGTGTCATATAAAAATAAATTGTATTTAATGATAAATAAATATATATATTAATATTT
>Ga0307515_10010731_pt1 | contig 17495 bp, 16 predicted proteins | sample 17_EM_MG_FD_194513 | JGI IMG/M metagenome (GOLD analysis project Ga0307515, IMG submission 194513) | Populus trichocarpa ectomycorrhiza microbial communities from riparian zone in the Pacific Northwest, United States - 17_EM | ecosystem: Host-associated > Plants > Roots > Unclassified | place...
GATTAAATAAAAAAAATCATTTTAAGAAATTTGCTAACGTAAAAAAAACAATCAAATTAATATGGATCAAATTTGATAGAAAAAAAAACTTAAGGAGGATAAAATTATAATTGTTAAATCTAAGACCCGAACTCAATCAAAAAGCTTAATTTTTAACCAATTTAATATTTAATAATGAAATCAAGAAAAAATATCAATTAAAAAAATTATCAAAATAAAAAAATAGCAATCAAAATAATAAAAATCAAATTTAATATATAAAAAAAGGATAAACTCTAATATAAAGACAATTTGACTCAAGATAACAACAAATAAATCAAACAAAACAAACTTGGTCCAAGTCAACTGGGTTAATTTGAGAAACCCATGACTTAGTACATGAGATTGAGATAATCTAATAAAATAATAAAATTGAGAAAAATTAATTGTAAAAAAAGAACCTAAAAAATCTAGATCAACTTAGGCTAACCATTTAAACTTATGACCCGAATTATGAGTATTGATTGAGTTATTTCCCCCTTCTTCTTTTCTTTAAAAAATATTCAGCAGTACAATATCATTTATTTCTCTACTTCACATTAATCCTCGTCAAGATATTCTCATTCCTCATAAGTCATAAGGTATGTTATTAATTTTTCCTTTCCTTTATTCCTTTTTTTTTAAGTTTTTGCTTGAATCTTTCCTTTCCTTTTTATGGAATAAAGTTTAATTAGGTAATATTGTTTTTCAATACAAAATTATGTTTTTGATATTTTTTTATATATAAAAAAGAATTTGAATTTATAATTTCATAAAGAAAAGGGAGAATTTTGTCTTTTTCCTCTTACTCAAATCTGAAAATTATCTACGACTAAACACGTACATATACAATTTCATAAAGCTTTCATCTCCTAGACTAATTTAGATGTTGAAGGTTCCCAATCCTTTCCAAGGACAAGTTTTCTAGGTGTTTTAGAGTTTATTTGAAACGAAGTGTTTTTTTAAAAAGATTTATTTTATTTGTATAAAATCAATTTTTTAATGTTTTTTTATTATTTTAATGTGTTGATATCAAAAATAATTTTTAAAAAATAAAAAAATATTATTTTAATGTATTTTCAAAGAAAAAATACTTTAAATCGCTACCACCATTATAATTTCAAACAGAACATTAATTGTGGAAGTCCAGTCTTTATGCCTTTTTATAGTATAACAATCTTAAAAATAATTTTATAAGGGTTTTCAGCCATCTAAATAGAAGTCACAAGAAAAAACAAAGAAGAGATTTTAACTCGAATACTAGCGATGTATACCAACACCCAGGAATATGGTAGATGATTGAATACAAAAATAAATAAATTTAAAAATCTTTTTGTCAAATGATTTTAGTTTTAAGGACATAATTTTGGTCAGGTAAAATTATGAAGATCATTTTGAGAATATGGACTCCGAAAAAAACGAAATTCCTGTCCCCGAGAAAATTTTACAATCAGTCCGATTCAACATTCTTTTTTATTTTTTAAGCTTAAAGAATAAATAAACTACAAATCGCCTTTTTTTTAGCTCAAAAAATATGTGGTGGAAAATTATTTGCAAATAATAGAAAAAAAAATCCCTGACACAATTTATCCAAGAAAAAGAGGGGAAAATAAAAAGAAAAAGGAAAACGTCGACGTTTCCTCGACGGCCCAATGAAATAAACGCTTACGTGTACTGAATACAACCGCCAAGACAAGAGAAAATCACACACGTAAGATCAGTACAGCCTAAATCCGCTAACACATCATCGAAATCCTAACCACTAATCCCTCGCATCCCCACCGAACACAAAAATCTCTAAATCCACCAGATAATTCCCCTACCCCTTCCCTAGGGTTTTTGACCTGCCTATCCCTCTCCAAATTTACCCTTCTTCCACTCCTCGAAACGACGGCACCTCCAAATCGACGAGAAAACAAAGAAGAAGCAGAAGAAAAAGCGGCAAAGATGGCCGCACCTGAAGCCCCTCTCCGTTACGTCGGTATCGTTAGGGAATCCCCTGCTTTCCGCCTCATGAAACAAATGGTAGATTCCCCCCATCTCCCTGATATATTTATTCGTTTCACTTCTTAATGGCGTGTTTGTTGATTTTTTTTCAGGGATGGGAAGAAGGAGAGGGGTTAGGGAAAGATAAACAGGGGATCAAGGGTTATGTTAGAGTAAAAAACAAACAGGACACTACAGGTGTTGGAGTAGAGAAGCCTAATAACTGGGCATTTGATACCACCCAATTTGATAGCATCCTTAAAAGACTGAAAGTGGTCTGTTTTTGCCTTAATTGTTCAACCGTGTTTGCATAATATTTGCCATCATGGATTTTGATTCTCTTTTTCTTTTTTTGTGTTTGTTTGACAGCAAGCTGTGCAAAGTAATGATGAAGGTATGATCGTACTATAATGAAATTTGATTCGACTAGTATTGGAATTACTATTTAATTGTCTTTAGTTTTTCTGCGTCCAACAGAGGTTGTGAAGGAGAACAGCAGTGAAGAAAAAACTGAGACTGATGCAACTAATGATGCTAAGGAACAAGTTGTCAAGGCTACTCGAGCACGGGGAAGGTTAGTGGTGGTGTGTGTTGCTATAGTTATCTTTGAAGAAGTTCAGTTTTATTGCATATTGGTTTGGGTTAATGTATAGAAGAATTAGTTTACGGAATACTAATCAGCATCAGCATTGTTTATCAGATATCATAAAAGAGAGAGGGGGAAGCTTGTCAATGCATATTCTTCAAAGGATCTCTCAGGGATTCTTGTAAGTTTTAAAACTTGGAAACTCAATGTTTGTCAAATGGTTAAAGCATGAACTTTGAGTTTGCATCATCGCTATATGTGGGATTTGTTGCAGAACCTAGACTTATAATTGATATGCTGAAGACTACACATGTTATTGGGTATTTAAAATACAATATACCAATGGAGGAAAGCTCATTTCGAAATATTCAATTTCTGATAGATTCTTGTTCCATTGGTCTACGTGCTTTTGTTTGATCTATGTTGTGAGTTTAGTATTCAAATAGAATTTTATCTTTCATCATTAGTAATCTAGTAATATTTGTCCCAGGTAAAAAAATCAGAGGAGTTACCTCAGACAGATCCAAATCCAGACAATGAGTTGGAGTCTGAATCCGCACTTGAGAGTCAAATATGGTATCTTGGAGGTAAAATACAAGTATATGGAGACAACAGGTGTCTTTTCTGATAAATGGCATGTTTTGGGATTTTTTCCGATGAACTTTTACTTATTCGTTCATGTGTTTTGTGCATTTATGCAGTCTTTCAGTAATTGATGATTTTATAGTCTTTGTGTTATTTCCCCTTAACTCTTAGCTTTTAGTGCCCTGGGCTTTTGACAAGGCAGTTCAATGTGATTTTATACCAAGGATTCAGGTCTGCATGATAAGCTTCTCTATGTGCTTGTCAAGATAATGATGATGACAATTTGAATCATGTTTCATATAGCTGGGAAACATATGCTGATTACATTCTGTTGAACTTATCCAAAAGAGTAGTTACTGCAACAAATTTATCATTCAACACCATTGGCAGGTGTTTAACTTTTTTAATTTTAGCTCATTGATTTCAGATAATTTGGGGGAGTGAAATCATTTGAATCCAAGGGTCTTCTCGGCCATTCTTTGTCATGTTCCTCATAAACCTTATTTGATCATCTCTGGCACAGATTTCTCTACATAAATATGCAATTTGTGCTGTATCTGTAGATCCTTGTGCTTTTTATGAGATGCTATAATGCACATTGGTTTTCCTTCAGCTGCTGATTGGAAAACATTGACTGCTTAGAATAACTTTAGCTCATTGTGACAGGAAGCAAGGTTGAAGATCTTCCTCCAGATTGGTGGGGTTTTAAACACGGGTTTGTATCTGGTGGTTTACTTGGAGCAAAGCCTGCCAAAAAGAAATCAACCAGAACTGCTGATACTCACAATCGTAATGAAAGGGCCATGTTCTTTGAAGAAGATCAAGAGAATCTCTACAAACTTGTCCAAGTATGTGTCCTTTTTTGGAACTTTTTTTCCTTGAATACTATTTTTTGGGCTATGTTTTCTTTAAATTTTTGTAATCCCTTGAGTTCTGAAATTATTAATATGGAATATCCGGTCTAGTCTCTTAACCTATGCCGATTACATATCTCATGGAAATTCCTGAATGGAGCAGGATAAAAGTTGTACAGGAACATGACTGATAAACTGAATGTGCCTTTTGAATTTTTTTTTTCAAGGGCTGTGTTTGGAGTGTCAGGTAGTTACATGACAGGGGAGTCATTGATTGCATTTTTCTACTGTTTTAGGACAAAGCTACATCTGGAAAGCAAGGGTTGGGTATTAAGGATCGGCCAAAGAAAATAGCTGGTGTTCGCTTTCAGGGGAAAAAGACCACCTTTGACAACAGTGATGATGAGGATTCTGCAGCTGATGACGACGAGTCTGATGCTGATGACAAATGTTCTGCTGATTTTCCCTCAGCAAAACAAAATTGTGATGGCATTCTGGAAATGGAAAATGTTGAAGCGAAAATTGTTGACAAGGATTCTGTTGATTTCTGTTTATCAGGAAAACGTAAACGTGAGGACACTCCCAAAATGCAGGAACTTAATGAACAAAAAGTGAAGTTGAAAAGCCTGTGTAAAAGGCTCCTGCACCAGGTGCGGCACCTAACATTGCTAGCTATTTTAAGCAAATGATAGTTTATGTCCCTAATTAATTAAACTATCCAGGTGCCGGGAGAGTCATTAAAGCTTAAAAAGCTGAAAAGTCTGGTTGAAGAACACTCACCTGCTGTTTTTTCAAACTTCACTTCCAGGAGAGATGCTGTTGCTTACTTGAAGCAAAAGGTATGTGCATCTAGCTACCATTCAACAATTTGCAGCCAACAATTTTGTAGTAATAATTATCAGAAAGATATGGCAGCTTTTTCTCTCTGTTCATCCCTGCTTTTTGATCTTCAGCCAGCACCTTTCATGCTCCTTAGTGACCTTGCAGTTCTGATCTGACATTTTTTCTGTGGTGGTTGCAGCTGGAAGGTTGCAAGAAGTTCTCCGTTGAGGGAAAGAGAGTGAGTCTAACATCCAGGAGAAGCTGAAATTGTTTGTTAGGAATTGAGATGCCTGTAGTTCTGTATATTGCGGCTGAGACTGGTTTTGAATCTGATTCACACACCATTTGATTGTTGGATTCATTTTAGTAAGCTGGAATTTTGCTGGTATCTACGCTCAATTTTATCCTCGATTAAGAGTGTAAAATTCATTAAAATAGTGTTCACGTTTGGATGAGAGTTGTATCACAGAATAATTTCTTAGAACAATTTTGTTATTAAAAAGTCATGGAAGTTGTTTTGAAGTGATCTATCATTTTAACCTGCTATTTACTTACATTTGTTATTCTTGTGTTTTTTTGGCCAATATGACTATTGCCATGGTTATCGCCACCATGTTTTATCCTTTGAAAAGATAAATGCTTGGATTTGGGATCAGTAACTGGCAGTTGACTATCCTTACAATGTCGGCAGTGAACAGTGCTTTTTTTAGAACTAGTTGGACGCCGGGTTTCTGCTTTAATGTCCACTTATTGACGGGCATTTAATGGGCTTTCTTGATGGGCAGGGCGTAGAAGTCAATGGGCTTGCTTTTGAATTCCTGGCTGGCCCAAACTCTAACTATTTACTCGTGGGTCCTGCGCAAGGATCACGGCTGCAAACTGGTTGTCCGAGAATCACCCGCAGACCGCAAAAGTGCCATGCTTACGTGAAGGAAAATTCTTGCACAATTTTTAAATTAGAACAATCAATTTGGAGAATCATGGCACTTCTAATTTACAAAGAGATTCTTGCATGATCAGCTTGGATAGCCACTCCCAAAATATTTGTATAGTATTCGTTATTTATTATTTATCTTCCAATTACTCAGAATAAAAATAAAAAGAATAATAATTGATAATTAAGTGCTACTACTGTTTAAGAGAGTATATAGGTAGCTAATAGCTAATAGCTATTTGGTCTTTGGTCAAATGTCGGTTGTGAATCATGCATTGATTTTAATTTTGTTCCCTGCTGGTCTAACCTACCATTTGATTGAAAGACTTTCCCCTGTCAATTTTTTTGTTCCAACTTTGAATCTCAATTCATGATTTACTCTGGAGTTATTCTTTTCAACTAACACATGCCATTTTATTTATTTATTTATTTACAAACAAGCACATTCAAAAAATTATTTGAGAAAATAGCTAAGATTTATAACTTGCCTTGTTCCCAATAACATAATATTCTAACGGGCTATGTTATTTTCAATAGTATAATTTACTAACTAAAAAATTAGAATGAAGTCCTTGAATTCAATTTGTTCCGTTCTAACTAAACCTTAAACCCAAACATCAAATCCTAACACAAACCTAATCCTTAATCCAAACCATAAACCCTAACACCAAATCCTAACCTTAAACTCTTAATCCTAATACCAAACCCTCGTAAACCCTAAATTATTGTTGCAATGTTCATTTAGTTATTGTAACATCACAACCTAACATGTAGAACAATAATTGGTTTAATGATTTCTCTTACTTTCATTGCTTCACTCGACATTGTTGCTTTCATTCACTTGAAAATACTTGGTTTTAATTGTAAACACTGTAATTATGAAAACTCAAAATGAAGAAAGGAGACAATGAAATAAGAAAGAAAGAGGGGAATGGCTGCAGATAGTAGTCATGTTAGGGGAGTGGAAGATTGGGTGGGTGAGGGAAAAGAGAATGAAGTAGAAGAGAAATGGAAAAAAAACACAGAACACTTTTAAATGTAAGGTTTGCACTGTTCAAAACATCACAAACAAACCACATAGATTATGTTGTTAGGAACACACAATCTATAAATTGCTTTGTTTATATATATATAAACCCTATTTACTCTTGACATGCTATAATAATTCAAACTATTAATTCAAGAGATTAGCCTTAATGGTAAACGGGTTGTACCATCTATTGGAATCATACCTTAAATTGGGTTATGAAGAAAAAAAGTTTTATAATTGTTCTTTAAAGTTAATAGACTATCATTCTTATTGTATCAAAAGTGATGTAATTTGTTCAGATATGTGAAAATTAACATGATAAAGGTGTAAAAAATCAAAAACTCATGTCCAATTATTTTTGTAAAAAAATAAATTGGTTTTTTATAATAAGAAGTAATTTTCATGATATCGAATGACTTTTCTCGGTTTGTATTTTTAGAATATGAAATTAAATAATTCTACCAAGCAAGTTATAATTGAAATAAGAAAAAGAAGGGAGAATAAAAAATAATGTAACATCATGCTAAAATAATGATCACAATGGAATTATCATTGAAGTAATAATGTTTTCTCAAATAGCCTTCCTAAAATCAATTTCACCCACTCTTGCTCCAATTTCTTTCCCTTTTTTGTTTCATGGGTACATGACATTTGTCAAATTACAACTAACATAAGGAGTTCGTAGCCATGCACATGTGAATGAACTTATTTTTAGAAAGTTCCTTGGCATGTTTCTTAGGCGCATATACCATTTAAATCTGGTACGAAAAATCTTAACTCAAGAGAATTTACAAAATTCCAGCCAATAAGAAACAGGGCCTCAGCTCATTTTCAAATCATATACTAAATGCATTATATTAGGAAAAATAAACGCTCTTTTCCCAGCGTTTATGTTTGAATGCAAACCTAACTACTGAGACATCAAATTCTGACGTTAGCGCATTTAGTCATTTTCAATTTCATTAGTTACTTCCCGAGCTTGGAAGTCACAACCTATCCGCGTGGGACAGCTCCCAATTGCCACAACCAGCAAGAGCTTTCAATCTTTTCAATTCCTGCTACTTGCTAGTTGCCTGCCTACACACGTACAGCCACACTCTATAGTCTATTCTTTATAGGTAAAAGACGCTAGGGGAAAAGAAAAAACAAGAAGGGCAAACTACAATTATGTCCCTCCCCTATTGATTGCACCAATGCTGCACTCAACCTAGGAAAACTGTGCCCATCCATTCTCTCCGTCGATGGGATGATGATATCTGCCTTGTCAAATTACACGTCGTTTTCTTCTTTTCTAATTGCCAATTTTAGTTGCGCTAGCTCCTTTTAGTGCCACCTTCGTTATCTTTATAATACAACTACATTATTATAGAAACAATCTCCTTGAAACTTTCATTTCTCTTCAACACACATCCACTGGGAATAGTCTTTAGCATGCAAGATACCACCAAGTACTCAAAAGTGAAAAGTTTGTGAGCATAGAATTGGAGAGAGTGAACATGCTTAAGATTGTTGTGTGATCTAAAAGGAAAAACCAACGTCTAATTAATAAAGAGGAGATTGGCACATGCAATCTTGATAGCTTGAATCCAGATTCCAAGAGGTAATGTTAGTGCAGTTAGTGTGGGAGGGACCTAATTGAGACCTACCTAATAGGTGGAGGGCGTATTAGTAGTTTTCCCAAAAACAAAAGCTAATTGATGAACAGAGACAAGAAGCATATTCTTATGTGTTGAGATGAGATCACTGTAGTGGCCTTTGTGGACCCGATATCTTATTTTTTGAGTTTCCCTAGAATCTACGCAATGCATGTAAAGATCATCCCTTGCTTGTTTTTCCATTGCCATATTGCTTCCCGTTGGATGGAAACTACCTGCTGTAGGTGCTACAAATTTCTTGCAAGTTGCTTGCTGGCGACCACCGACTCCTTTTCTCTCTTTGACCACCGATTGAACTTTTTTCCTCTTACAAAATATTTGGCAAAACTGGGTACTTAATTTGGAGGAACGAGCTAGCGACTCAGTACTGAGACCGCGCAGGTCCCCCTTTGAGTTTCTATACTTGTTTTCTGCCTGGTTGAATGGGCGGAGCACATGCATTAGACTAGGCCGGAAGTATCAAAGTCAAAATTCTGAATCTTACAGATAATAAAAGATTAGGAGATAAAATGAAGGCTGACCAATATACAGAAAAAAGATAAAGAACAAGCTCTATCGCACGAAAGTAAGAAAACTATGGAAAGCTAAATATATACATGAAAATTGAAATTATCGGGAGTTTTACACAGAAGAGACAACCCCCTCCTTTTTGGGTTACACAACCGGATTAATGCATGCTAGCTAGGGTACTGGATATACGATTGAGAATTTATAGGACGAGTAAATTAAACACTAGCCCTATATTTCAAGATAGATCTGTCCCAATTAATGAAATCCTTAATAAATAAAATAAATTAAACAAGTGGCCGGAGTGGCAGTTCGGAGAGTTTGGCTATACCCTATATATATATATAAGTAGAGAGGTCTAATAATATAGAGGTGACCCCTAATTCCTTAAGGCGTGCAGGAAGGGAAGGGGACCGTTTATGGCACTCATGACTCACCAACATCGCTATAGCTAGCTCGAACTATAACAATCACTAGAGGATTCCCACCCCTGCCAGACGATCGCGACGCCTAGGTTTATCATTTCTGAACTTCTCTTGTAATAATAACAAGAGACACAGTTGCAAATAATTAATATGTAGAACAATGTAGCATGCATATATACAATATATTAATAAATACAAAAACCCACAACCATGTGGTTGTGTTTTTTGTTTCGATTATATTTAAATATTTTTTATATATTAAAAGGAATAAAGAATTTGAATTCTAGATTCTACTTCTGTGATTCTTATATAATTAAAGAGATTAATATTGCTGTTACCATGTATAAAATATGAAACCTTGAGTTTTATTTTACTAAAAAAACTAATAATCAAAACACTGACTAACATGTGTTTATGCAATTCTAAACTCAATAAAAAGAAAAAGCTGAAAAAAGGTTACTAATTACACCAACTAAGAGAATATATACTGTGGAGGCCAAATTAAACTCACTGGAAAGCCTACAAAAATTCGAGCTCTCCAAATAACAAGCAATACTCATTAAGTAAGTTCTGTACCTTAAGAGATATATTCAGGGGCAGGACTCAGACTTGAGTTTTACCTTCGCTTATCCATCCAATTTAAAGCAGAAATTAACTCCCATTAAATTTTTTTTCTTTAAAAAATAAACCCAATAATGCAGTCCGGTGTAAGATGACATGGCCGACGAACGAGTCTCAGCAAGTCGGCTTTATCCAAGGGAATGTATAAAATCCAAATTATTGGTCCATAATTTATCGTATACGTTTTTGACTTTGTAATAAAGTCAACTCAATGGAAATGCAGTAACAGCAGCAAAAAAAAAATCCAGTCTAGCTAAATGGAGAAGCCCGAGACTTTCTAAGTAGGCGCCACTCTCCTTTAATATATATACAGCCTGCCTGGAATATATCCTTTCAAGGTTTCCATCTCTCAAATTTTATATCTACTCCAACCACAAAGTCAGCTCCTCTCCCTCTTCTTCTGTTTTAGCTGATAAATGATGGATGAATTTGTTTGCATGGAGGACAGCTGGGATCTGCACGCTGTGGTAAGGTCAGGAAGCAGTACTAATTATGAAGATTTTGCCAACATCACGAACAACCCACCTTCCTTGTTTGCTCCCTTGAGTTTTTATCAAGATGAGCTCTTAAATTTCCAAGAAACCCCAACAGATTTTGATGGACTAGATGGCCTTTACAAGCCCCTTTACCCTTTGTTGCACCAGACCTTTAATTCTCCACAAAGCAATATCCTGAGTACCAGTATCAGCACCACATCCATATCTGTTCCAAAAGAAGTTAAAGAGAGACAAAAGGTGCAGAAAAAGAAGCCTGTTTCTCCTGAATCTGCTACTTTTGCAAATACTGTTGATGCTACTAGTGCGGCCAAATCAAAAAGGAGGTCAGTAAATTTATTCAGAATTTCAATTAATACAGTTTCTTTTAAGTTAGATTTCCTCGACTGGTATTGATGCAGCTGAGATTAATTGATGTTAATCTCCAGGAAGAATCAGCACAAAAAAGTGGTTCAACACGTGAAAGAAGATGGTCTCTCATCTGATATGTGGGCTTGGCGCAAATATGGGCAGAAACCCATCAAGGGATCCCCATATCCAAGGTAAAAGAAAACTCTATTTGTTTGTTTATTCTGAGTTTTCTGTTTGTCTGTGGTCAAGCGAGGTTATAGAATCTAATAAATTCTACCCCTTTCGTACAAGCTACAGCGTGGGTAGCCTGGAAATGGTACAAATAGTGCTGCACCACATTTATTGAAGATTTATTTTTAATTATTTAATGGCACTCTAACATTTGCTTTGACGAACAACAAACAGGAGCTACTACAGATGCAGCAGTCTAAAGGGATGTTTGGCAAGAAAGCAAATGGAAAGAAGCCGTACAGATCCATCAACATTTATCATAACCTACACAGCTGAGCATAGCCATGCCCATCCTACTCGAAGAAGCTCCCTCGCCGGTAGCACCCGAATCAAGCCATCTATGCCTAAAGAAGCCACTAAGAATATTGAGCCCAATATGCCAACAATAAAAGACGAACTTTCGCCGAATTTTGATGGGGTTCTCTCCCCAACAACCCCTTCAGTGACTTCCATTGAAGATGAATTGGTGCAAAATGTGTGTATTAAAAATGAAGAATTATTAGATCAAGGGCAGGTTTTGGACGAAATTGCCTTGCCAGATATATTATTCAGTGACGAATTATTTCCGAGTATAGAGGATTTGGAAGGGCTTCTTCTGGATGAATTTGCAGATTGTCGATCATCCAATATACCCACAACTAGCTCTTAATTAATTGTGGCCGCGCACTATACTAGTTAACTCGAGGAGAAGCTGCACCAGAAATTAATGAGCTATATATATATATATATAGGATTAAATTTTCTTTTTCTCCTTGTTTTTTGTTGTAATTTAAGTTTTGTATATTCGAATCTATCTTGAAATAGAAGATTTCAAGATATATCAGGAATGAGTATGTTAGGGTTTTAGAGAACAATGTTTCTGTATCTAAAACAATAATGGGCTCAACGTTCACCTGTTCTTGATCAACTGCTGCAAACATGATATTCTGTCATTATCTTTTGCTCTTCTTCTTTTGTTTTTTTCCTCTACCAGGAAAGAGAAGGACTGAGATCACAGCATCTCCTATCTTCAACGAGTTATTTTGTTATGAGCAACTTGGATTTTTCGAGAATTTTCTAATGCAAGTGTGCCACTATATCACTTACCGTCCATCATCTATCTAACTGTGATGGAAAATGACATTAATTAATCACTTTGCTGGATAAGCTTAACTGTATATGGACCCAGCACCATGTTAATTTCGGCGTATTTAGCATATAATAGTTGTTTTTTTAAATTATTTTTGAAATTAATATATTAAAATTATATTTGGTAGAATATGGTAAGTAATGGAAGAGGAGAGGAAGTTTTAATTGATTGCTTACAAAAATATCTAAAAAATCAACTCTCATGATTTTAATATTTGGACCGTACACGACGTTGTATACTTGGTAGACAATCTTTGAGTTGGATCAAAGGGCTGGTACGTAACTTGAAAACCTAAAAAGCTGGAGGACTTGGTCAGTGAGGTGGAAGTAGATCGAACCACATGGTAGTTCTTACATGTTCTCCTCCAGATGGTCCTAGATTAATTAGATGCAACGTGCCTTGTTCGGAATAGGACTAGTAGACCTTTATATCTTCCATGTTCTTAAATATTCTCAGTTTTTTTTTTCTTGGAAAAATGCCCTTATTTTTTAAATCCAAGCTAGAAATATGTTATTTATATGTTTCAATGAACCACTCGGTCAGTACACACGTAATTATTTGCTTCTAATTAACATCTTCGGGTCCCTTAGGTAAACAAAAATTTATTCATTCAAGGGCTTAATTTACGCCATTTCATATATTTTTTACATTTTTCATTTTTATTTTCTTTTCTTTACATTACTCTATGACTTAATTGGTATTATAGAATATTTTATTATGATAAAAAAAATTTGCAGGAACAACTGAGATAAAATCTGCATTTAAATCCAGACACTTCAGATCAAGATGTAGCCAAGAAAAGTCCAATTCAATGCTGAAGTTTTTACGAATTCTTCAGCAAGAAAATTGTTTTAATTATTTTTTAATGAACTTGAGAAGACTTTCGAGTGTTGATACGCGGTTTTCAATTTTTTGCTTCTCTCTCCTTGTACGTAGCCTTAGATTTTGCTAGCTTCTTTGACTATTTATAGCCATGCCAAATACAAGTAAATGTCAAATACAAGTAATAATTACAAATGACTAATCATCGATATAGCCAGTAATAAAAGTTTGAATCAAAATATTTACTTTTTTTTATAGTTTAGGTTCAAGCCCTGTGATTGTTTATATGATGGTCACTGGAGGTTTACATGTTCATTAACTTCAGGGCCCGTGGGATTAGTCGAGGTACACGCAAGCTGGTCCGGACACCCATATTAAACAAAAAAAAATAATAATTACAAATGACTTACAAATGAGTCGTTTCAATCTGTACAAAACCACTCCTCGGAATCAATGCACTTACAAATTACTCCACATCACTCTTAAACTTGTCCAAATCCTTCTTCCCACCATAGAATTCAATTAACAGTGCCTCTTTTATTTTTTTATTTTAGTCACTTAACTTTATTGGTTTTTTTTATTTAATCCATCCATTTAACGTGATGTTTTTGATATTTTCTTTTATCTTTTCATGTTCTAGGTGTTTTATAAAATTTTAAATTCAAATTAGAGGTTGATTTGATGAAATAAGATTTAAATTTTTAGTATTAACAATAATTAAGAAATGAAGGACAAAAATAAAAAAAATAAAAAAAATAACGGGGCATTTTCCCTTTTTATGTTAAAAACATCGTTTTCATGCTAATAGTCTTCATTTAGATATTTTTGGTCCCTTCAATTTTAGACTTTCACGCTTAGGTTTGAAACTTTATTTGTTTTATATTGTAGTCCTTGAGTTCTAAAAAAAAAAAAAAAGCCCTTGAAAATATCGGAGAGGGGAGAGAAAGTGATCAATTGATCACATTTCAACAACAAAAAAATCAATCTTGATATCAATAGGTTGCTCTTGACAAGAGTAACACTATTAAGATATTTATGAACTTTAATCTCTCTGGAAAAAGTAGATTGGAGTAAAGGAAGAATTTTTTATTCAATTTAATTTCGTATATTTTGACATGTTTAGGGGTGTTTTGAGATTGAAAATTAGTTTATTAAGATTTTTAGGATGTTTATCACGTATTTTCAAATGAAAATAAGTTTTTTGATTAAAAAAAAACCAAAAACATGACTATTAGGCCACCTCTGGTCAAAATTTAAACCAACAAGCAACTTGTTTTTTTTTTTATTATTATTAAAAATGAAAGTGTTAGAACATATCATCCACCCTAAGACAAAAAAATAAAAATAAAAATAAAGAGGGTACACACATGTCTGTGGCTTTGAAGTCACCCTGCATGATCTCCTAGATCCATGTGCTTGACCTTATTTTATATATTTTTTTCAAAATTATTTTTTAAAAATTTTAATTGAAACATGTTATAAATTAATTACTTAACATGATATTTTAATTATTGTTAAATCTTGCTATCATTTTTAAATACTATTATAGGTTCTTATGTTAATGTTAACAATTGCCTTTCTAATTATAATATACCTAATATGTAAAAATAAAAAAATAATGTGCTCATGATTATTCAATAAGAATAAATTTTTTCTTATTTTTAATATATTATTGTCATAATTTTATCAGTTTTTTTCTTTACTTTCACATACAAAATATTAAGATATTTTTTTAATATTGTTTTTATTAAAACTTGCTTTATAGATCATGATAACAGTGCTTCCAATTAAAAAAAATATGATTTCATTAAATAAATAAATAAATTTATTAATAAAAAAATAAAGTTTAGATTAAGAAAATATATATTTTTTAATTTTGAATGATTAAAATTTTTAACAATTACCTTCTATTAAAAAAAAATTTATGAATAAAAAAAATGTTATATTCAAATAAGAAAACACGAATAAAAAAAGAATAATTATTTTAATAAAATTTAATTTTTACAAGTAGACAATGTGTCATTTGACACAGTAGACAATATGCCATATATCTATTCTTGTAAGAATTAGACAAGCAACATGTTGTTTGTCCTATTAAAAAGAAAAAGAAGCATGAAGTTTTGGCTTTCTTTCTTTATTTATTTTTGATGTCTAGGGTAAATGAAACAACATTGGCCCTTTTATTTAAAAATAAAAATAAATTAGACCATACATTATCTGTCTTTTATTTTTTAAAAATAAAATATACGATGCCTCATTTGCTAATTCAGACTTCATTCATGGGAGAGGTGGCTGAAAAGCCTGGTTCAAGGGTTTTTAGATAAAAAATAAAAACCATTTTGCCTTACTGATCGTGATTGATAAGAAGATCCATACTTGTCTACCAAATCAAACAGCAGTATGACATTCTTAACGAGTCAGCCAAAAAATTTAATTTCAGAAAGAAAACATTTTAGCCCCTTTAAAATAATGGCAAGTGTGTTTGCCATACATTAGCAGGTTTGTCATAAGAGAGAGCAGAGCTTCCCCTCCATTTTACTCTCTGGTTGGAAGGCAATTTCCCAGAACGTTGCCCTTCAAAAATAGGATTGATCTGCTAAGGGAATCTCCATAGTTAGTAGCCGCGAAGCATTCTTCTTCATTTTCCATGGCAAGCATATCTTGACTAGCCAAGACAAGACCCCAGACAACTCCAATATGCCGCAAATCTTGACTAGCCAAGACAAGACCCCAGACAACTCCAATATGCCCCATAACTTTGTGACTGTCTAATTTTGATCACTCCATGGTATTTATAGAGCCATTTTACTAGAAATATGTCATCTGGATGGTTATTAAATGTTCTTGTAAGTTATTTTGTTAGGTAATTGTCAAAATGGTGTGGGTTCGTCAATGGCATAAACGAGCGTGAGAGGCTATACAGGTTTTTGTGAAGGGAGGAGTTGAATCACAAAGATCATACGATTATGATTGCTTAAATGTTCATGAAAAAAAGAAGTCTTTTTGTTTTTAATTTACTGGGCTCATTGCTTCTTGGGCTATACAACAAGGACAGTCCTTATCTAGCTCTAAAGGCACCCAAATTCATCCCAGGATTTGAACTCGGAAGTTGAACTTGAAACCCCTAATTGGAGATTCTCTGTATTAATAACGAGGCTGCCTCCGAGGGGACGATAAATCTTTTGTTGAGCATTCATCTAGATTAAACCATTTCTCAGCATTCAAACTTGATAAATTGGAAAGAAGCTTTGCCCACTTAAATCCATTGGATACCGGAAAAAAGAAGAAATAAACTTGTTCTGTTCTTATTCTCCGCTGACTCTTGCAAGCATTAAGAACAAATTGATGCAAACCGCACTTGGTATCTGTAGCGATCCAAGTTAGATTAGAATTTTTCAATTTACACCTCAGCAAGTTTTATTCCATTTAAATTTTAAATCACATATTTTAAATTTAAATTTGAACATGTTTAAATTTTTTTTCTATCTAAATAAAATTCTAAGCTATAAAAACAATCATGGAAAAACTTAGTTACGATTTTCATTTAGTCATTGAAAGCCCGAGCTGCCTCGATGCCGAGAAATTTTCTTTTATTTTTTTCAATTAGATATTGTGAGTCAATTCCTTTTTATTCAATAAAATTGCTATTATTATCACCATGATAATTCATGTTTGTTATAATTTGTATCAGAGTCTGGCAAGCCATGTATCTTGAAAGCCGAAAGGTGCAATTAATGGAGACGGTCGCTAGTATGAAACAGCAACAAATTTTGAAAGAAATAGCTAAACAATTACATAACATGTCAGAGAGGTTAGATCAGTTTATTAAAATTCAAGGGAAAAAGGCAGCGAAGTTAGACTTTCACAAGTTTAACTGGGAGGATCCAGAAGGTCTAGACTTGTTGCATACACAGGGACAAAGAGGGCTAGTAATGATTGGTGGATTGGTGATGGTGAGTAGCAAGCAGGTGCCCCAGCTACTGAAATTGCACAAGTAATAGAGGAACAATTCCTATTGCAGCTGTGCAGTGTACCTACAACCAATGCTTCCATTGAAAGGCGGTTCCAAAATTCAAGAGTCCAGGAGAATAAACCATTTGATAATCCTCTATCCAATGATGGCCAAGTAGTGGTGGATGGTGATTACACCAGCTGTAACCAAACTGAAGTTCAGCAAGGAAATGACAATGAAATCACCCAATATCAGCCTAATCCAACAGCTAAAAACATCCCTGTCAATAAGCAGGTTGATTCTTGGTCTTCATTCAGTGATGCAGGTAAAGATTAACATGTGGATGAGCTGATGTTAGCTCAACTAATTTATCTGAGTAGTACAATAAATGGTCTTGACAACATGGGAATTGGAGATGGTGATGGCATTACAATTCCACAACCATTGATTTCCTCGCCAGATGACTCGCCTACGGCAAATGCTGGAAAATCAA
>Ga0307515_10010732_pt1 | contig 17495 bp, 8 predicted proteins | sample 17_EM_MG_FD_194513 | JGI IMG/M metagenome (GOLD analysis project Ga0307515, IMG submission 194513) | Populus trichocarpa ectomycorrhiza microbial communities from riparian zone in the Pacific Northwest, United States - 17_EM | ecosystem: Host-associated > Plants > Roots > Unclassified | place...
AGTTAGATAAAAAAAAAAAAATTATACATGCTTTCATCAAATATGTCGCTGAACACAATTGAATCTTTTCTTGAGCTTAGAATTGACTATCCTATCTAAAATTATATTTTGTTAGGCCTTCTCCGAGACCTAAATATAATATATTCATATGCAATTTGATTAGAAGCTCCTACTTTAGATAGACTGCCCAATAAAGAGAACATACTAGCTTTATCTCTATGCCCAAAAAACCATGTATACTTATTGTTGACAAGAGAAGCTCGAGAGATACACATACACCAATGTCATCTGAGTTAATTAAGAGATTCATCGGCTTTATTTAAAGGGAAGCAATCCATATAAAACGATAAAACTTGCTCAAAAGACATTCTTGGACATTAGATGAAGAAATATTGATATTTACAATTGCAGAATTAATATTCTCCATGAAATATCAGGTCCACTTCCTGCTTGGTTTGAAATCCAATATCATAAATCAATTAATATCCAATTACGTGAGTTACATGTGTGTTTGTGTTGAATCTAAAAGCAGAAACACGTGTACGGTAGTTACAAAAGCATTGTCCCCTGACCCACCACATACAACCTTGTAATTGAAGCTTCAAGCCTGCCCAGTTAAGCTCAACATGTAGCTTCAGCCAAGCTGAGAAACATTTAACCTGATTAACGAGATATATTTAATCATCATATATGGTCTTTAACTTTTCTTCCCTATTAATACAGTGATCGGCAATGTAGAAGCCTTGGAAAGCAAGCCTTTTAATTTGTTTTGTTGGGTATTGGAAAAGTGGAGGGGTGAGAGAGGAAGAAGAAAGCCCTTCTTTTTTTTTTTTGAAGGGGAGGAGAGAAGATTGATGAACTTTTTTTCTAATCATGCCTTAGAAAGTGATGACAAAGAGGAAAGTGAATATGCTTCTCCCATGATTGTAACTATCTGCTAAGTATTATTATTCCACCTCCACTCCCACTTCCACCGCAAACCATAGCCGATCTCAGTCCTGTCAATGTCTGCCCCCTTTTCTTTTCTCTCTGTCCTGTCTTTTATAAAGACTTGGGGGAAAAAACAATAAAAATGTACAATTAGATATGAAATGAACACTCAAGATTTAATGGAAGAGTGACTTTACTTGCGTTCAATCATCCAGCCCCTCCTTATTCCCTATAAAGCTGTTTTTTTCTACTTCCTTTTTCTTCTTTTACCTGTGGGGTGCAGGGGCATGATATCTCTGTTGGCTTTCATGCACTTTTATCTCTTTTGCCTTCTTTTTTCATCTGATGTTTGTACCATCACTGGGTTAATTTTCTTTTACGATTCCATTCTATACTCGCATCGGCAGTCAAAATTATTGCCCATACCCTCCTGCCTCGGGCATGACTGAGGCTAACTAACTTGCTCAGTCGCGACTTGCCAGAGGTCCCCGGCCCATTTTATATATATATATATATGGAATATTTACATTTCGTAGCTTGACGTAGTGTTGCCTATAGTCTTATCTCGATCGTGCCATTGTCTAACTATTAGCACGTGCAATTCTAGTGCAGTGCCTGTTTAGTTAGGGTTCCAATAAATATATTTAATAACGAGTTGCTCGCAAATTATTTTAGGTTAACCATCCATGGGTTTGCCTCTGAGAATACGGGTCGAAAACTGACTGGAATTTTATGACGTCAATGTTCACGATATGAATTCAAAAACAAAAAATAAATCCTTTAGATCTTAAATATTTCAAAAAATAACAAAATCTCAATTCGGTACTTTTATCAATTTCAATTAATTTGTTGTCATTTTTTTTCCTTAGTAACGTCATTATCAATCCTTCTGACAGTGAAGTATAGTTTTGACAAGTCCAGATGTGCCTGGAAGAAGAGAAAGGAACATCATTCTTCTGTAAACGTAAACGAAGAAAGAGAAGTGCAAACGAATGCCATGGCTGGGTTTCACTTTTCGCAGCAGTGGTCCTAGGAACCAAAGACTTAATATATATAGCAGTGCATATACAACACACACACCTCCTAACTGTCCATGTTTGTACCAGTCAACTAGTTTATTTTCCAATTATTCCACACATACAACATTGATACTGAAGCCCCTTGAATTACAGACACTGATGATCCGAAAACATGACTGAAGTATAGTTTGTGTGGGTGCTTGGTTATTTAGCTGCGCGTGGGAATCAGACAGGGAACAAATTGGAGCGGATAGTGTTCGATTAGGGACCATCAAAATTTTGTGCGCTGGTTGAGTGATGTACAACAAATAATTCACAAAGCTTTTTGCTTGACATGATTGACCAGCCAAAAGGGTTTCCTCAGTGGATTATTAGGTGGCAATAATATCTGTATGATTATAGGAATATGTTAGAGAAAGAAGAAAAACTAAATGAATCAGAGAAAACTGGACAGCCCGGATCAAACCAACACTGCAAATGATTTGAAGATAACTGCGTTTCCCCAGAAAATAATGAATCGATCACCATTCGATCAATTACTGATCATAATTCTCATCGAATTTCGATGAAGCCAGATTGCCCAGTTTTTATCTTGAATAATTGGATGTCATCATAGTAAAAAAATAAATAAATCACTTTAAGCACTTATTATTGCTTTGTGAGTAAAGGACGTAGGAGTGGGTCTTATATATGCATGAAATGATGGTGAGCATGATGGAGGGACCCAAATAAGGCCTTTGATCATTACAAAGGAATCCCTTGGATTGAGGAGTTGTAGTATAGCTGCAGCAGCAGCCTTGAATTTGTGGGGCATCCTTTCCTATCTCCTCCTCCACAGTGTCAAAAGACGGGAAGATCAGGAAGATAAAAAAAGAATGGGATGTGCATGTGATCCAACAGCCTTGATGTTCCCTATTCTAAGCCACCCTTCTTCTTCTGTTGTCTTTTGCGACGTTCGGGGTCTCATATATACTTTTTTGGCTAAGTATGTTTAGGTCATTCATAGATGTTATATTGTTCGGGACTAGAACTTAATCTTGGGCCCCTTCCCATTTTGAATATGATATGCTTGCCAATGCTTGATCATCAAGAGCACCGATTAAAAGCATGGCATTAGTGGAATCTATGGGTCCAAACATCACATCAAGCCGATCACGTAAAGTGTAAACATCTTTTTGGTGTGAGAATTTGCATGTCCTGTAGAATATATATGCTGTATATCTGCAATAATCAACCCCTTATCCTTTGTATATGACAAAGTTTCTTTAGTTTTATAGTAGGATCTTTTTCACATAGATGTTGAATCAGTGTTTTTAACAAAGAAGAGAGAAAGGAAAGGAAAAGAAAAAAGAAGAGAGAAAGGAAAGACATATCTTGTTGTTCTCTCCTTTTAATGCAACTCTAAAGTGACATAAAATGAGCTTTCTTTTATTAATAAGAAACAATTGCCCATGCAAGTCTGAGAAAGACGTCTTTCATGTAGAAAACCTTTTGGACCTACGCTAGCTGAAGAGACTAGTTTTGAAGTAACCTGCTTTTGAACTTCTTTTTTCTTCTTTTTTTAGAGGAATATTATAACTTTTGCATGCAAATGAAATCCACAATATTATTCTAAAGTACTTCATTAATTTTAAGATTCCTTTCTCTTTCAAATAATCAGTCAATTAAAACAACTCCCTTTGCTTCATTTGGGTCAATGTCTTTTGTTGGTTTTGATTACTACAATTATATTACCATGCACGCGTATTAAAATAAAACATTAAATTGAATTTGAATAATATTCTCTTGATTGAGACAACCTTAAAGTGCAACGTAAGGTTTGTAATGCTCCTGTTCATTTATTCTTGATTTGATGGAAAGTCCAACGGGCATGAGATGTATAAAGGAGTAGTATTTGATTGTAATTGGAAAATTGTAACTGTTGAAACTTGAATCTTATTTTAACGAAAGAAAATATTGAATATATAATTGCTTGCTAGCCTAAGCTTGAGTGTGGTGTAATATTCTTCCTCTAATTTGAGCAATGCCTCGCCCTTTGTAAATTTTTGTTCTCCTTCGACAATACAGAAATCTTTCTCTCGAGGTGAAAGTATTCTGTGTATGTTTTGACGTCAAGAGGTAGTTTTTCTTATTTATCTAGAGGTATGGTAATTTTTTTTTAATAATAATCAAGATATTTATTGACTAATCAATTTACCATTAAGTCTATGATAAGCTAGAATTCAAGAACATTTAGGGAGTTACAAAGAAGATGAGCATTAACAAGCTCTTGTAAGCAAGAACACAAAATGTGCCTTCAAGACTTCTAATTAAATCATTCCTTGTGCATGTAAAGTTATTGTTCTAAACCTCTAACCAAAGTGCAAGATGGTGGAGAATGGATTGAAAATATGCATTCCAATCCGGCTTCTTATCTTTGAAGATCAACTTGTTCCTTGCAGTCCAAATACCCCCATAAAATACCATATGATATAGCATCGTTAAAGCACTTCGTTGGAACTTGCCTTTGGCCATGTCCCGCCATTGGCTGATTATTTGATCTATTGTATTCAACATGCACCCAGAGATGCCAAACCAATTTTAAAATTGTTGCCACAATCTCCACATGTGGTAGCAATAGAGGAAAAGATGAGTATCATGCTCTGTTTCATGTTCACAAAAGGGATATATTGCCTAGCTGGTATGTGTCAAATGACGGTGCGCCAGGAAAGCTCTTGTACACACTCTGCCAAGCAGCAACGACCATATGAATAATTTGATCTATGGTGGGGCAAATCATTTCCACAAGAGGGAAGTGCAAGGGAAGTTTCATGGATAAAGAATGTTACCAATTAATTCACTTCCAGACTTGATAGTATAGGCATTAGTCGTGTGTTTTGCCCACATTTTTATATCAGCTCTACTTGTCATATACAACCTACGCACTGAACAATAGCTCTCTCTTCTCTTTTTAATCGCGATCATGCCTAATTTCAATCGCAGTAGAATAATAGAGAAATTATAATTTCTAAGATATGATTGTTCCAATATTATTATTTTAAAAAAAAAACCAATAAACTTGCCTTCGAGGGTAATACAATCTTTGCACATGATTCATTAATTATTATAAAATTGACCAAAGGAAACTAACTCTTTTCACTTTTTCAGCACAATAAAATTATTTTATTACCCTTACAAAGCAAAAAATATAAAGGTATCATTCAAGGTCATTTTTTTTGTATTTTTGTTCTTATTTTCATAGTAAAATGACAATTATACCTTTGAAAACAAAAAAAAAATGACAAATCATTGTCTAGAGGCTATTTTGTATTTTTTTTTATTATGTTTATGTTTTTTAAAGGCAATTTTATTTTTTAATAAATAAAAAATATTATAAAAAAAGAAAAGTTGTCGATGCTTGTCTCCGCTACCTTTAGCCATAGCATCCAACGATAAACGACGAGCTTTAAGTTGTCGATGCTTGTCTCCGCTACCTTTAGCCATAGCATCCAACGATAAACGACGAGCTTTCTTAGTGTGGTTAGGTTTAGCTTGGTGACCCCTACCTTCCATGGAGGTGCGTGTGGCATCTTGAGCCCTATGTTGCTGCTAGTAGATTTTTTTTTAATATCTCCACCTCAATTTCCTTGAGTGGCACTTCAAACTTTCAAATCAACCATTCCATTTGTTTTCCCTTAAGATTTTATCCATGGTCTTTTGATTAGTATTTTTTTTTTATTTGAGATTGTTTAAAGAATTGGATTTTTTTAAAAAAATTATCCTCCTTTAATTTTTTATCTATCATATTTGATCCCTATTCTTTTTATTCTCTTTGTTTTAGATAATTTTTTGAATTGATTTTTTTTAAGATTCCATCCTCCTTTAAATTTTTTTTCTATGTGCATGTTTTAATCCTCACTCTTTTTTTTTTGCTATTCTTTTTGCTTTGACACATTTTTAAATTTTTTTTTATGATTTCATCATCTAATATTAAATTGGTTGAGATTTGAGTTTCTTGATTGAACTGAAATCTTGAATTTTTCAAGTTACGAGTTTAGAGTATTAACCTAAGTTGTGGAGGTTCATGCAGATTTGCTTGTTTTTTTTTAAGTTAATGTCTTTTTAATTTTATGCTTCAATATTTATTTATTTTTCAGTTTGATCTTTCTTTGATTTTTTATCAATCATATTTATTCTCATTCTTTTAATTTCTATTAGTTTTGTTTTAGATGATTTTTAGAATTGAGGTTTTTTTACAACGTCATCTTCCTTCAATTTGTTTCCTATATGCTTTGATCATTTTGTGGTTGCAATTCCTTTTGCTTTGGCAAATTTTTTTAATTTAGATTTTTTTATGATTTCATCCTCCAATATTAAATTGATTGGAAATTGAGATTTTTTACTGAACCCAGGTCTAGGATTTCACTGTTTTTAAGTTTAGATGATTAACTATAGTCTAGAAGATTCGCCCATATTTCCTTGTTTTTTTATAAGCTAATATTTTTTTTTCAATTTTATCCTTTAATATTTATTTATATATTAAATTTAATCTCTATATTTTTTAATCAAACCCCAAGTCAGTTGAGACCCGATCATAGCTTAGTCGGGAGATGAATAAGGGAGAGAAAAAGAAAAATTATGACTATCTAACTAGGTTAACTCATTGTGGTCCTGTCCATTGCATGAGTCATCAATTTTATGAGTTAGTAAGAGTCAATACAATGAGTCGGCGCCATCTTTTCATTATGTTCTATACTTTTTTTTTTTTGTAATTTAATCATTTCATGGTCTGTTGTTTTACATTTAAACTAGGGTTATGTAGGTGTTAAAATGACACCGCTATTAAATTTTTTTTTACCAAATCATCATTTGAACATAACGATCAATTTACTTTAAACCTATTAGGTCAAATAAGTCGCATTAATTTTTTATTTATTTATTAATACGTATGATGATAAAATACATTAAGGAAGTTTTTAATCTTAATTTCAAATATTTTATCTCATAAAAAAATAGCAACACTCATATTTTGTTAATGCAGTCGATGGGTTCTTATGTGATTAGTAGTGAACCAAGCATATTAGGATAGCATGTTGTATATTTTTTATTTTTAGTTTAACGTGGTTCTCTGGGCCAGCTTGCGTGCACCTTGACTAATCCCACGGGCCCTGAAGTTAACGACCATGTAAGCCTCCAGTGGCCATCATATGAGCAACCACGGGGCTCGAACCTGAGACCACAGAAAAAATAAATCTCTTGATCCCAAGTTCTTACCACTGGATCAATACCTAGTATCTTGCATATTTTTGGTTGCTTTTGTGCAAGCCTTGCCCACAGTACTACTTCCTGTACATGATCCTGAGAAATTGTCATCTGAAAGGACTGAGACGTCCATCACAGTATATATAACAAAAAGGACAAATTGAGACTGGTTTCATGGGCGCGCTAGGTAGAGAGAGACAAACGGGTACCTTGTCCTATCCATTAATATCAGTGTGCCATTTCCTCGTGGGATCGATCCGTATCCCCTCGTGACCCATACAGCATGGCTAGCTTCTTCTATCTCTCAGATAAATAAACAGTGCCCTCTGCTCTTCTTCCACCTTCTTAATCTGACAAGTACCTTTACGTCTAAGTTCGATTTACGCCACGCCCTTTAAGTTAGACGGTCTAACAATGATATTATTATTCTCATTTTTTAGTACTATTACTATATATAAGCAGCATGTTTGAGAGATCGGAGAGAGATGCTTTTGTGCATGCATGATTTTTAAACTACGGTACTCTCTCTCTCTCTCTCTCTCTCTCTCTCTCTCTCTCTACACGTATATAATAAGAACTAGTAGTTCTTGCAGAGCTGGAGCTAGAAGGGTTAGTGAGATAAACAAAAGAGAGTGCTGCAAAAGACAGAATTAAGAAAAACAACCCTGTAGCTTGTCGTATTGAATACACATTTTATATTTTCATTTTAGAGACAGAGATCTAGAGAGAGATTGGTAATTAATTTAACAAGGTTAGCTTTTTAAATTATATACGGGGATTTAATTAATTCTATCCGTATTCTCTCTGTGTTTTAAGCTGTCTCTCCTTGAAATCCTCGTTATATAGATTATCTAATTATTACTGTTATCATTTCATTATTAATTACTAGGGATATGTAGTAATTGTTTTTGGAAGGTATCGGCGGTAGTCATGTGAGAGATAATATAGGAGGAGCTTTTGTGGGGTTCACTTTCACTGCGTTTTAGAGATTAGAATAGAATCTTCTTGGCTCTTCAACGTGTAGAGGTGTTTGTGTTTGTGTTTGTGTTTGTGTTTGTGTGTGAGTGTGAGTGTGTTTTCGGTTTGATTTTGCTAGTGATGGTGGTGGGCTCGGTAGGATCTGTGCCTAAGTTGCTGACAACTTGTGAGAGGAAAGATCATCCTTTATTCTCTAGATCTCCATACTCTTTGTGGACCCTTTTTTTTTTAATTTAATTATAATTCTATATGCATGTCCTTAGAAATCTGGCTCCATGAATCATGAAATTTACTGCTTTACTCCTTAACTATTCATGCTTCTGTTACCTATTAATCATAAACTGCTCTCTCCATCATCCTACAGGTCCCATTGTGTGATTGTTGGACCCACCTGGGCATCAAGTGGTTCACGATTGGATTAGTCGATAACGGTATAGTAATCGATCAATTAGGTTAATTCCTTGTGGATGTGATGAGGTGTGTTTGTTAATTGTGGGGAAAATCTAGATTGGGGTCATATTTTTGAGGGAGAGCTATATATAGTGTGAATATTCCCGGAAATATGCATGTAACATGAGTAAGGAAATGGAAGGGTGATAATAAATATGTTTTGTAGAAGATAAGAACAAAACAAGTATCACGAGAATGGCATACAGAACCACCAAAAATACAGGGACAGTTTCCATGTCAGCCGCTGCAGTCTTGCAGAGTGCAGAAGGGTAAAGGCTTGAACTTGAGAATCAAGAAAAGAAAGACAAGAAGACAAACACCCAGAGAGAGAGAGAGAGAGAGGGAGAGGAGCATAGGAAGTTTTTTAGACGATGCTCTTCTCGGGCTATGGAGATAGTATTTCCCATTTTAATTGAATATCGGGACTAGAAACTGACATTTCTTCTTAGCAATTTCTAGTTGCTTCACAAATCTATGCAAAAGGGGATAAAAAGAATAAATGTCACATGCAACCTTTCTATTCTATAATATTTGTTCGCATCAATATTGGCTATACCCATCATTTGCTTTGGAACTTGACGACTTAAACTAGGTGATGGTCATTATTCATGTGAGAAAGTTAAGTTTCCTTTGGCATTACACATTGGCTATCATGAACATGAAGTTTCTTGATTTTTCATTGCATATTTTGAATCATGGGAACTGTTTTTCCCCGTAAATATCAAGTCAAATGATTTTTTTTTCTTTTTGTTCAAGTGGTACCATTATCTTGTTCATATCTTGACACTTGTAGCAGTAAAATTTGAGCTCGTTTATTGCTAAGATATAGCCGAACTGAGATGGCATTAATTATTAAATTTCGAAGACATGAATGTTCTCTGCCTGACCTCTTGAAAGCTAGCTAGCAAGGGAGAGTACGTACGTACATATAAAACAAAATATTTCTTGGGCCATTACAAAAAAGAAAGCAAAAAAGCTGTTAATTTTTCAGTTATTCATGGAGACTTTTGGGGCCAATAATTCAGTCACCTGAGACACGTCATCAAGGAAGCCGAGCCACGAAAGAGCCAAAGTTGGATGCTCCACGCATGTATAGACTACTACTATTACTAATTTACTATAAGGGGCAGTATAGTACGTAGAGAGAGAGAGAGAGAGAGAGAAGGAGGTATGGAAATAATTTTAAGTTAGTCAGTAAAGGTAGTGGTGGCCAGAGAGAGCATGTCTATTGTTATGATATCGATATTGAAGTTAGGAACGTAGTGAGAAATAAAGTGTTTGAACTTTGAAGAGAAGCAACAGAAGAGGAGGAGGAGGAGGAGAAGAAATGCCGTCACCAATAAACAGGTTTTAAATCCCATCACGTAGTCCGATGTATCCTTTACCTTATCATAGATCTGCCTGCTACACAGTTAGAAAATGATGGAGTGAGTGAATGTGTTGGCTCTGCAATATTTATTAAGCAACAAAATGAAAAGAGACCATCGATCGGTTTGACGTGAAGTGAAAGTCCGAAAACACCTCCGTCTCAAAAAGGCAGGTAGGTCTTCTATATATATATATATATATATATTTCAGCTCTTCTCCTTTAATAAATTAAATCTTTAACTTTAAAAATAAATAAAAAATTAAATTTTGATCCTTCCTGCAATTTTTTCTCTAATTAAAATTCCTGGCCCCTGTCTTCATTTCATCCACCCCGTCAAGGTGTTAGAAATGTCCTGGTAAGGTAATCAAAAGGTCTATAGATGAGGCTGAAAACCACAGTTAAGGACGTACTGTGTAATTATGACTCCAAGAGGATATATGAGGAATAAGAACTGCAATTAAGGAAATGTACAGTGTATAATCAAGACTACCAAAAGGAGGTCTGTTCAAAGAGATACAGAGAAAAAAAAAATCATTGAGACGAGCATGGCATGGCAGTTATAAAGTGTTTGACTATATCATCAATCGCAAGTGGTGAAAAATGAAGAGAGGGAGTGAAAATGAAAAGGAGTTCTTTTTTCTAGACTAGCACAGCATGAAAAAATAATTTTGTAATCCAACATATTAGTTGACAGGTTCATATATCATATACATTGCCAGGTGTTTTGCGCATCAACTAACAAATTTCCTGCAAGTTATTGCTTTCTCAAATAATTCACTTATGCAAATATTTTTTTTTATAAAAATCTAATGGCATGAAAGAAATCACAATAATCTAATGGCTAAAAAAAGGATGATATGACAAAAAAAAAAAAAGAGGAGAGAAAATAAAAGGAAAAGAAAATAAAGAAAAAAAAATACTTCGTAGACACACCAAAAATCCGAGGATGAAACTTTCAATACCACTAGAAAGATATCGACGAGATAAATTCATAGACACCATGAAAAGCCGACTTTAAAACTAATGGTGAGTCACGCGTGCAATCTAAAGATAGCGACATGTTTATTTATTGGCATTTTATCACCAATTCTAAAATTAACTTTCATTGTGTCTATGTATTCATCTCGTTGATATCTTCCTCATCGTATTAAGAGTTTCATCATTGGAGTTCTGTTGTCTCTTCGACGTCTCATTCTTTTTTTTTTCTTTTCTCTTTTTTTTTCTTCTCTTGTTTTTTTTTTTGTTTTTGGCACGGTATCTTTTTTTTTTCTAACTATTAGATTATTTTGATTTATTTCATGCCATTGCATTTTTATAAAAATGTATGTTGAATTTCGACTAGTTTAAGAATTATTTTTTCAGGTAATAGTTTTTTTTCTTTTTCTAATCTAGCAAAAAAAAACTCAAAAAAGAGAAGGGTGGCATTGTCAATTTAGAAAGGCAGGCCTGCACCATCCTCCTGTGCCTGATTTTAAGTGGCTGTGCGCGGGATCAATGTGTGTGTGTGTGAGAGAGAGAGAGAGAGAGAGAGAGGTCACGGGTTTGTCTTGAAAGGTCCTGATTTCACAGTTCTAGACAGACAGACAGACATACAGACACATATTCTCTCTCACCACACAACCGAGGAGACTATCCAACGTTAATGTGAATTCACCCCTATTTTACTTACAGAGTTTAAAAACAACTTGTACACAATATTTTACTGTATCACCAAGACACTTAAAAACATCCCTCCATCCTCTTCAACATTTCAATCCACACCCAGGACTCCCATCCCGAGCTTCACAATACCGCCATATCCATATTCACACTCTCTTCCTTATCCCTTACCTAGCTATCACATCCAAAACCGTCACTTTTTCTCTCTTACACCTCTCCTGCAAATTAGCAGGCGCTTTTGATCTCCAATGGCTCTCATGTTAGATAACTGTGAAGGCATATTACTCTCATTAGACTCCCACAAATCAGTCCCAGCTCCTTTCCTTACCAAAACCTACCAACTGGTAGATGATCCAGCCACTGACCACATAGTTTCTTGGGGTGAAGATGACACTACTTTCGTTGTTTGGAGGCCACCTGAGTTTGCTCGTGATCTCCTTCCTAACTATTTCAAGCATAACAACTTCTCTAGCTTTGTCAGGCAACTCAATACCTATGTAAATATAACTTCAATCACTCTTATCATATGCCCTTTCTTTAAAACTTTGTGTCTTTGTTTTTTGTTTTTTCTATTTTTTATTTTGGCTCTGATTTGGGTTTGTTTTGGGTGTTTGGTGCATTAGGGGTTTAGGAAGATTGTACCTGACAGATGGGAGTTCGCTAATGAGTTTTTCAAGAAGGGAGAAAAACATTTACTTTGTGAAATCCATAGAAGAAAAACAGCTCAGCCACAAGTAGCCATTAATCAGCACCACCCACATTCTCCTTTTGGTGTTAACGGGCCCAGTTTCTTTCCTTTCCCAAGCAGAACCAGCATCTCTCCATCTGATTCAGATGAGCAAGCCAACAACTGGTGTGATTCACCTCCTCTCACTTCACCACCAAGAGGAGGAGTTGCTACCGCCACAGTTATTGGTGGTGGGGGTGGATTTAATAGTTCAGTCTCTGCGTTATCAGAAGATAATGAAAGACTAAGGAGAAGCAACAATATGCTAATGTCCGAGCTTGCGCACATGAAAAAGCTTTACAATGATATTATTTACTTTGTCCAAAATCATGTCAAGCCTGTTGCTCCCAGCAATTCCTACTCTTCTTCTTTGCTTCTTTGTGGCCCATCACCTTATGCTACAACAAATCATGTTACTTCTAATGGTTCTCTAGTACAGAAGCCCTTAAACCAGCTTCTTGGGTACTATCCTACAACTGCTCCAACTAACCCTAAGCAAATCCCTCAAGTTCATGTTTTGATCAACTCACCTACAACTACTTCACAGAGCTCTTTGACCATTCTTGAAGAAGCCAACAACAATGGTTGCAAGACAAAGTTGTTTGGTGTGTCATTACAAACAAAGAAAAGATTGCACCCAGAGTATGGTTCAAATCCAGGAAATATGGAAACTAGCAAGGCTCGTTTGGTGTTGGACAAGGATGATTTAGGATTGAATCTTATGCCTCTTTCAAGATGTTAGTATCTTCAAATCAATTCTAAAGATCTGAGCTTTTTGGGTTTAATATTTATATCTTTTCTTAGATTTTATTTCTTGTTTGATTTTCATTGTCTTCTTTGAGTCTTAAGATAGTCTGAGATGATAGTAGGCTACTAGCTCGTGTTAATGAAAGAAACATGCGTGTGCGTGCGTGTTGGTTTTTGTGACCTTGTATATAACTTTAGTGCCGGGTATTTTCTTTACCCCCCACAGCCATGAATGCAGGTGGGGTTTGGTTAGAATGAAGATCAAATCAAATCAAGTTTAAAAATCACAAGTCCATTTCTAAAGAGATGTCCTTTCATTTTGATTGTTTGCAATTTATTGCTCTCTCCTCCTGCTTCTCCTCTTTCTGAATTTAATGTCTGTAAAAGTTTCAGTTCCATTAACTAATGCAAGGGAAAGATAGAGTCTTGATGGCTTAATTAATTTCCTTTCCTCTTAGGTTCTTTTGGGGGGCAAAAATAGCTGAGAGGTTTCAGGCTGGGTTCATCTAGGGCTTTCTCTGATTAGTCCCATTAATGTATGATACGCAGCACTATGTCTTGCAAAATACTTCCAAAACATCCGAAAACTGATGGATGGGATAAAAACAAAAGTAAGAAAGGGCAGCTAACTAGCTGAGGACAATATGATTATGGTCATTCATTTCTCAAAATATGATTAGCCTTGTCATAATAACTATCATTATCATTAATTATTCCTAGAATTATTTGTCAATGTGAAAAGAAACTGTATAGATAATACGATTAATCTGGAAAAGAAGCAGGTCATCATTTCTCGTTTGTATGCACTGTCAGTAGACGGCAATAAAATTACAAATTAACAGATGTAATGAAAGAGTACGGGGTTCAAAAAGTAAGAAGAAAAAAAAATGAGCGGCCTGTTCGATGAAAGCGAAATGCTAGAGAGACTGACTAAAAAATAAAGTGGTTTGAAATGTTTCTATCAAGGCTTCTATACTTCTTCTGAGGACCAGAAACCTTTGCTTTTACCTACTTTAAGTAGCCGATCAGCTTCCTCGAACCTCCCTTTGGATCCCATCTTCTCTTTCCTTACAATACATGCATCCCTGTTTTCACCATTTCCAATCCTTCTTAGTTTTTCTTCTTCCATGCTACAACCCCATAAAGATAGAGTCTTCATGAATGATAGCTAAACAAACCAGCATTTGCTTGAAAACCCCATCTCTTTTTATGCATCCCTTCGCTTGTCCTATGTACGTATTGCCATTGTAATTAATTAAAGTGGGTTCGACTATACATTTCTACTGGCATGGGTTTTAATCTTCCTTTGTTTTTGTTGGCTTGTTTTTTTGTGTATTTTTCACGAAGATTATTTAATGTCTAAGACAGAGAAGCTCTGAAGAGACAGAGATGGGAGCATGTGTTAAGAAAAGTTAGACAAATAGTATTCTTTGTCGTGCAATGTATACCTCTCATACGACATACAAAACCCTAACCCTAGTATTTTCTTATTTGACAAAAAAGTACCCCTATGCCTACGCCCCCTTCTCCGAACCTTTGTCCTTTCTAGGACTTGGGAGGTATCGCACGTGACATGAAAATTCATGCGTGATGTAGAATACATAAATGAGATGACACGTCAGTCTATATACTCGTAGAAGGGTGAAAAGGAGTGCTGGGTGATGGGGCATCCAAAAGTGGATACGGATCATCCAGTAAAGATGCTTTAAAGGAAGGTGTTTGCGTGTCGCTGCTTAACAGCGACCATCAAAATAAGGTCATTTGAATCAAAGTTTTAATTTAAAAAAAAAAAAAAACAGGAAAGGAGAGAGATGGGATTTAAAAAGACTTGTTATGCTTCGTTTAGTCTTTTGATCGCACTTTGTTGACATTTCCTGAGGCTTCTTTTTTTACAACACTTTATTGACAAGTTTTTGACATATACCATATATTAATACTACTTATAAGGATTTATATAATGCAGGGTACGTGGATGCGTATAATAAATAAATATAAGGCTGTAAAAAAGAAAAAAACTAGCTACTTGTATCCAAATTGTTTTCCCTTTTCTCCTCGAAGTTTCCCACGAGGCCATGATGCCCTACATATACATATAGCCTACCCTAACTGGGTTTAGTTTTCTAAATATTTAACCTGTACTAGAAGAAATTAGCTTTTCAATCTAGCAATGCATAATTAAAAGTCAAGGTTTTTTTTTTTCATTTTATCCCTCCAAATTTTTGAGGATTTTTTTTTAATTTTTTTTTTTTAATTTTATCCTTTAATATTAAATTTATATGATATTAGACTTCATAATCTATTTCAATTTATTTTAAAGGATTTCTCGATCTCATGACTTAGGTTGCGAGTTTTGAAGGTTAGTCATGTTGACTCGGTCATCTTTTTATCTTTTTTTAATTAAGTTTTTTTAAACTTCATCCTTCAATATTGAGTTGATTGAGAATTATACTTTATAGTTACTTTTGTATTTTTTTCCTATGGGGTTATCACGGTCTCATGATCTGAGTCGCGAGTTTTATAAGTTAGATAGGTTGACTCGAGTTTATTTTGTCCTTGTATAAATTGATTTTTTTTCATCTTCATCCCTCAACATTAGGTTAATTGAGAATTATATTTTTTTAATTTTTTCTTTCGATTTGCTTTCTATGGGTTATCCTGGTCTTGTGACCTTGGTTTGACAGGATAACCCGGGTTGACTTGGGTCATTGTTTTTGTCTATTTTTTTTTTACATTTTCTTCCAATATAATCCTTCAATATTGGGTCGATTTGAAATTGGGCTTCATAATCTTTTTTTTTCTTTCCATGGGGTTATGATGGTCTTATTATCCAAGTCGCGGGTTAGGTCAATTGACTCAGGGTTTTTTTATCCTTTTGTATCCATTTTTTTTATTTTGTTTCAATTATATTCTTTAATATTGGGTTGGTTGAAAATTAGACTTTATAATCTGTATCAGGTTGTGTTCAATGAGGTTATCTTGGTCTTATAATCCGGATCACAAGTTTGGTCGGTTGGCTCGGGTTGACTTGGCTGGTATTTTGTGTCTGTTTTGTGATTATTTTTTTTAATTTTATTCTTCAACATTAGGTTAATTGGGAATTGAATTTCATTTTTAATTTCATCCTTCAACATTGGGTTGATTAGAAATTTGGTTTAATAGTTTTTTATTTGCTCTCTATAAGGTTATTAGGGTCTCATGATCTAGGTAGCGGATTTGACAAGTTAATCCGAGTTGATCCTCATCGATCTAATATGTTGTCATTTTAATATTTTTTTAAAAAAATATCATCTTTGAGTCAAGCAATAGTTTTATTAATCATCTGGATTGTCTTTGAACCTATAAAGTCGACCAATTTACATCAGGGATCAATCCCTATATAATTTAATTTTTTTAATAAAAAACATGTTAACAATACTTAAATATTTTTTTACATAAAAAAATATAATTTACCCACGGCATAGCGCGAGAAATTATACAATTAAGTATAAAACTAAAAGGTATTGGAAAAACACTGTTTCATCACACTCATTAGCACTATGAATTATAATAGCAATCCTCGATGATGGTTTTTTCTTGCATTTAAGTCCTTTTTTCTGTTTGACTATTGATTTTTTTTTAATTTAATTCTTATATGATGTATCTATATATAGGGATTTAGAATTGATAATTTTTTTATATAGTTATCACAATATTAAAATTAATATCAAAAAAATATCTCAACATCATCATATTACATGTTATTTTTAAAAGAGTTAAATTAAATAAATAATTATACGTTCACCACTTTAGTAATGGTTGTCGTGACGGGTCTTGAAATTGTCACCGCAGGCTACTAGAAGGCGAAGCAACGTTGCGTTGCATTGCATTGAGAGGGCAGGTCACTTGGTGGAATTGGAGCGACCCTTTGCCTACAATTAATAGGCAACTCAAGCAAATTCTTGCTTCTTTGTACGAAGATGGGAAGGAAAATTAGTGGAACTCATCCTCTCTCCACTCTTGGCCGTTGTTGTTTGTATGAGCATGATCAATTAAATTAGTGCTGTGAATTTTCCTACCTCCTAATTTTCCGTTTTCACGAGATGAAATCTCATCTCATCTGACCGATCTGTGGAATTAGTACCGTTGCATCTTATTGAATATTCTGCTTTTTGAATCATATGCGATGTTTAAAATAATCCACGACTACATAGCACCACCTCCTAAGATTTGAACCCTGATAAATTAATGATTCAGATAATAATTAATGCCTTTTAAGGACCACCTCCTACTAGAGCTCAAGGGTATCACAAGTAGCATCGTTATATGCTTTATTTTTAAAAATAAATTAGTTAAAAAAAATTATTAAAAAATTATGTTTGAAGTTAATAACCTAATT